>Ga0316208_1000995_pt1 | contig 29120 bp, 23 predicted proteins | sample 3monopyrite_MG_FD_204944 | JGI IMG/M metagenome (GOLD analysis project Ga0316208, IMG submission 204944) | Microbial mat bacterial communities from mineral coupon in-situ incubated in ocean water Damariscotta River, Maine, United States -... | ecosystem: Environmental > Aquatic > Marine >... | reverse complement strand
AGAAATTGTTCTGGTCTTCGACGGAGACAAGGCGGGTCAGGCGGCGACGGAGAAGGCGCTCGCTGTTCTTCTTCCCCACGGACTGCGTGTTCGCGCGGCGCTGATCCCCGGTGGGGCCGACCCCGATGACTACCTGACGGAGCACGGTGAAGAGGCGCTCAAGAAGTTAGTTGACGGTGCGCCAGATGCGCTCGAGCTCGTGATCCGCAACGCGATGCGTCAAGGAGTTGCGAGTCCGGATCAGAAAGCGGACGTCGTCGGTCACGTCGCGCCGCTGATCGCCCGCGTCTCGGACGCTGTATCGCGCGACGAGTATGTTCGACGCCTAGCAATGGCTGTCGATGCATCGACCAGCGCGGTCTCCGCGATCGTTCGTGACGCAGCGCGTGGTACGAAGGATGCGGCGCAAGTCGACTCCACATCTCTCGGGCTAACACGGGAACGCAAAGACCAGCCCGAGGAACGACAGTTGCGTGCGCTCGCAAGACTCTGTCTACAACGTCCCGATCTCATCGGCGACGAGACCGCACTTGTCCTGCAAGAAATGCTTCCGATCGGCGCATGGAAGTCCATCATCCTGCAGATCGTTGAAGCGGCGGCAGATGGCTTGTTGCGTTCGGGTGACCAGGGCGGTGTCGACGCGTTTGCGATTGAAGAACGCCTCGACGAGGAATCACGGCTACGCCTGCGGGAAATCGCGGTAGACGACACGCCCTTTGATGGTGAGCGAAGCGCAGAACAAGTGCTGCAGGATCTGGTCGATTGGTTTCAACGCCGACGACTTGACGCGCGTCAGCGAGAATTGAACAAAAGAATGCGCGACCCAAATGCGGATCAAGATGCACTCCTAGCTGAGAAACAAGCGCAGTTGATGGAAAGGCGGGCCCGAATGGGTGTCGGTAGTGAAACCGGCAACTCCGATCGCAAAGAAGGACCCGACTAAACCTGAAGCATCGCATAAGCAATTTTTAACTTCGTCCGAGCGAAGTCGTCGTAGGAGGCGGCGCGACTTCGAAATCGGCAGTAGAATTTTTCTGAGCCTGAGGAGGACCCCCCCATGGCCTCGAATGCGCCCCATACAGAGTCAGCCGCGGAACGTGTCCCAACGGGAGACGTCGAAGGCGACACGACGCTCGCGTCCCTCGACGCGGTCGATGCAGCTGCTGCGCCAAAACAACCGCGCAAGCGCAAGACGAAGGGTGCATCCGCGAGTACCGAAGAGGCGCCGCCCAAGAAGCCCCGTACTCGCAAATCTGCCGCGCCTAACAAGAAGAAGGCGAAGGCCGCCAAAGCCTCGGACTCGATGAGTAAGACCGAAGCCGTCCTCACGAAGCGAACCGACAGCAGCCCGCCGCTCGACCGCGACGGCCTCCTCGAACTCGACAATGTGAAGCGGCTCCTCGAGGTCGGAGAAGAGAAGGGCGAGGTCGATCGCGCTGACCTGCAAGCCGCTTTCGACAACGAATACCTTTTCAAGGCAGATCTCGACGGGGTGCTGACCCTGCTTCGTGAAAATGACATCGTCCTCGCACGCACGGTCGTGCCCGAATCCGAGGACGAGCCGAAGCCGAAGCCGGTCAGCAAGAAGATTGAGCGTGCTGCCGCTGACGATGCGGGCAGTGCCGATCCGGTCCGCGTCTACCTTCGAGAGATGGGGCAGGTTTCGCTGCTCACGCGCGAAGGCGAAGTGGAGATCGCCCAGCGAATCGAGAAAGCCGTCGATGCTCACCTCGCGGCGCTCGTCTCGAACCCGTATAGCCTGTCGCGCATGATCGAACTCGGCGTAGGTGTGCAGTCCGGCGAACTCGATCTCAAGAAGGTCCTCGATGGCCTCGAAGATGAGAACGCGCCGCCGATCGATGAGACGCGGAAGAAGTTCCTGACGGCGATGTCCGGGGTCGAGAAGATCGATCGGAATATTCGCGAGCGGCTTCATGAGCTTGATCACAACGCGATGAGCAAGGACGATCGACTGGCTTGCGAGGCCGAAGTCGCCGAGCTCTATGTCGAGGCCGCCAAGACGCTTCGCATGCATCGCGTGACCAAGGAGCGCTACAACGAGCTCGACCGATGTCTGCGCGAGATGCTCGAGAGCCATCAGCTCCTCGACGAGCGAGCGGCGCAGGTCGCGCGTGCCTTCGACATGGAGAGTGTCGAGTTCGTCATCATGGCAGAGCAGTCGAAGAAGCGAAGCGCCGGTGGCAAGCAAGCGCTCGAGCGACTGGGCGGCGATGCCGCGGTCATCGAGGAAGCGATCAATCAGCTCGGCAACGTCGACGTGTTCCGCGCGCGCATCGAAGAAGACGCGGGCTTCCGTCGCGCTGAACTCGAACGCATGCTGGAAGTGGTCGACGCGACGGGGATCAGCGCTCAGGAAGCGAAGAGCGAGTTGATCGAGGCGAACCTCCGCCTCGTGGTCTCGATCGCCAAGAAGTACAACAACCGTGGCCTGCAATTCCTTGACCTGATTCAGGAAGGCAATATCGGCCTGATGAAGGCGGTCGATAAGTTCGAGTGGCGACGCGGCTACAAGTTCTCGACCTACGCGACGTGGTGGATCCGCCAGGCGATCACCCGCGCGATTGCCGATCAGGCCCGTACGATCCGCATTCCCGTGCACATGATCGAGACGATTCACAAGCTGGTGCGTGCGACGCGGCAGCTCGTTCAGGTGCTCGGCCGCGAGCCGCAGCCCGAAGAGCTCTCCGAAGCGCTCGAGCTTCCGCTCGAAAAGGTCCGGATGGTGCTGCGCATCGCCAACGACCCGATCAGTCTTGAGACGCCCGTCGGTGAGGAAGACGACAGTCGCCTCTCCGACTTCATCGAAGACCCGAATGCGGTCAGTCCGGCTGACGCGGTCATTCAGTCGAGCCTCGCGGAACACACCCGCGAACTCTTAGCGACCCTCGCTCCGCGCGAAGCGCGTGTGCTGCGAATGCGCTTCGGGATCGGCGAGAAGTCGAACCGCACCCTCGAAGAGGTCGGTCAGGACTTCGACGTCACCCGCGAACGCATCCGGCAGATCGAAGCGAAGGCGCTCCGCAAGCTGCGCCACCCGAGCCGCAGCCGCTCGCTCAAGGGCTACCTCGAAGGCTAGTTCCTTTTCAGGGGGCATCCGGCTTAGGTGCGATTCGTTGATTCGTGCTTGTAGGCGACGGCGGAGGGAGCTTATTGCTCGCGCGCGCGCTCGTGGTTGATCGGGCTGAAGACGAACTGGCTTGCCGGTTCGTTGCGTGTGCTTGCGCGTCGTATGCGTGTGGCTTGCTTTGTCGGTCGGGGTTTCGTTAAGCGGCCTCTTTGATGGTCCGATACGAGGCGCGTGAAGCTTGTTGCCTGTCCCGATTGTCATGCGCAGTACGACGTCACTTCCCGTGTTGCGGGGAGTGCGTTTGATTGTGCTTGTGGGACGGAACTTGAGGCGACGGCGCCCGAGGGCGTGGATGCGGTCGCGCGCCGATGTAGTGCGTGTGGTGCGGTGGCTCGCGAGGGCGACGAAGACTGCGACTACTGTGGCTGCGCCATCGCGCGCGCGGTCGACCGGGGCGGGCTGATTTGCCCCGAGTGCATGGCGCGCAATCTCGACGACGCGCGTTTCTGCCTTGCGTGTGGAATCGGCTTCGAGCCTCGCGCCGTTTTGAGCGACACGCCGGATCGGCGCTGCCCCTGTTGTGAGCGGTGGATGGCGTCCCGCGAAGTGGGCGGGCTGGTCGTTCAGGAATGTCCGAAGTGCCATGGTCTGTGGGCCCCGGACTCGACCTTTGATGCGCTCGTTGATCGAGCGGTCTCCGTCGCGCGAGAGCGAAACGACGGAACCGCCGCCGCGCCCCGCGTCGATGGCGGGAACCCCGCGTCGAATCGGGTGGAGTATCGCCGATGTCCCGACTGCGATGCGATGATGGGCCGCCGCAACTTCCGCAAACGTTCAGGCGTGATCATCGATCAGTGTCACGAGCACGGCACCTGGCTCGATGCCCATGAACTCGAACGCATCGCGGGCTTCGTTCTGTCTGGACGAGCGGACGCCGCGAGCCGTGCGGACGCCGCCCAGCGAAACGAACGCGATCGCCAGGCTGCACGGCAGGCCGCACGCCGCGTTGAGATGGGTCGCTTCGAATCCAGTGTGGAATCCGACTCGATCTTCGGCGGCCGCCGAAATTCAAGCGGCGTCGGATCGATTCTCGAACTGCTCGCGTCGTTTCTCGACTGACGCATAACGCTTTTCGGCGAGGAGCGATCTCGTTCTTCGCGACGACTTCTGCCAAGACTCTGACTGAGGTGATGACCCATGGGAATGATGGACAAACTCCGAGCCGAACTGATCGACATCATCGAGTGGATCGATGACTCGGAACACACGCTCGTCTGGCGATTTCCGCGCTATCGAAACCAGATCAAGTACGGCGCGCAACTGATCGTTCGCCCCGGTCAGTCCGCGGTCTTCGTCCATCAAGGCCAGATCGCCGACGTGTTCGGTCCCGGGCATTACCGCCTCGAAACGAAGAACATGCCCGTCCTCTCGACGCTGATGGGCTGGATGCATGGCTTCGACTCGCCGTTCAAGAGCGAGATCTACTTCGTCAGCACGCGTCAGCTCACGGACCTCAAGTGGGGCACATCGAATCCCGTCCCGCTTCGGGATGCCGACTTTGGCCCGGTTCGCGTCCGCGCGTTCGGTACCTATACGCTTCGCGCGATCGACCCCGGCCGCTTGCTCTCCGAGCTCGTGGGAACCGACGGCGTCTACGAAGCGGAAGAAGTATCGGCTCTGCTTCGCTCGATCATCTCGATGACCTTCGCCGATGTCGTGGCCAGTTCCGGGATCAGTGTCCTCGACCTCGCGCAAAACTACGGCGAGCTTTCCGAGTCGCTGCGTCGCGAAGTCGTCGAGCGGATCGACGATGAATACGGACTCGAGATTCCGCAGCTCTATATCGTGAACGTGTCGGTTCCGGCGGAAGTTGAACGCGCTCTCGATGCGCGAGCAAGCATGAATGCGATTGGCGACATGAGCGCGTTCCAGGCCTATCAGCTGGGGAACGCGATGCCCGAAGCGGCGGCGAATCCGGCCGGTGGTCTTGCGGGCGCGGGAGTCGGTCTCGGCATGGGACTCGCGATGACGAATTCGATGGGCGGCATGATGGGCGGAGGCGCTCCGGCGCCCGGTGCACCCGCGGCGCCGCCTCCGGTTCCGACCGTCGCCTGGCACGTCGCCGAGAATGGTGAGCCGGTCGGCCCCTTCAGTTCACCGCAGCTCGCCCAGGCGATCTCCGCCGGTCGCATCGGCCGCGAGACCCTCGTCTGGTCGGCGGGCATGAGCGAATGGCAGGCGGCTTCCGAAGTCGATGCACTCGCGGGCCTCTTCGCACCCGCGCCGCCTCCGATCCCGACGAACGACTAACCCCAGACGGAATTCTCAGGCGGGCCCCCCATGTTGAGCTTCTTCAATCGTCGATATGAACTCTTTCCCGGTACGGTCTTTATCTACCGCGGCCCTCGCCGTGGCTGGTTTGGGCTTGGACGTCATAGCTATGCGATCGGTGAGGTCCTCGCGATCGACGAGGACGCGGGGATCGTTCATCTCCGAACGCTGAAGACGGACAAAGAGCGCGGTATCGGTCCGAAGGTCGACATCGGGCATATCCCCGTTCTTCGCTCGCAGCTGGATCGCGATCTCGTAGAAATCGTGGGCAAGGCATCGCCTGACATCGACTCGTGGGAGACTGTGAATGATTTCCGAAGGCGCCATGCCGCCGGTGAAGTCGGCGCGTTCACACGGCGACTCTGGGTTGCAGAGGCGCTCGCGCGGGAGTCACTTCCGCCGGACGAAACGGCGCTCCCGATCCATCACACATTCGTAAAGCGGAGGGATGGAACGGGACCCTTTTCGGTTGTCGAGGTCTCGGTCTAACGACAGCTTGTGTTAGTCCTCGAAGCGTCGGATCTTCGTGACACGGCCTTCGCGGAACTCGACCACGGCCTCGACGCTCGTCTTTGAGCCAGAGCCGACTCCAACGCCACCCCCCAAGCCAATTCCGCCGATTCCAAAACCGCCAAGACCAACGGAGACACCGGGGCGGGAACTCGAATAGACCCACGTCATGGTTTCTCCGCTGGAATCGACCTGCGTCGAAATTTCGTCGGGCTCGCCGAGGGCGTAGCGAACCTGATCTTCGTCGAAGCCAAGCGCGACCTGCCCGTTGCGGATCTTCTCCTGGTCTTCGGTGACATAGCTTGCGAAGGGCTCGGGGTCGCTTTCGATGCGCCGCGCGGGTGTGGACGCGCATCCGAGCGCGAGGGCGAGGAGCAGCGCGAAGAAATGCGCGACAAGATGCTTCGACGACATAGTTCGACTCCAGAAGGGTTGTATCTGCAAGAGCGCAAGCAGAGAGAGGCGACGAGCTCCTTAGAACTGAATTCGCAATAGGCGAATAGCTTCACCGGAGGCACTCGTCCGGGTAAGCCGAGCGCAGAAGGTCAGTCTCGCGGCTCGATGGTCATCGTCTTTAGGTGGGAATAGACCGGCCGATCGAATTGCAAATAGCAGCCAATCAAGCCGTCTGCTGGGGGAATGCGGTATTCGACCACGCGAAGAAGCCTAGCGCCGTACGCGAGTGCGGCTCGGTAAACACGGGTGCAGGGTTCGATCACGAAACTTCTTTGGTCAAACTCGAATTCCGCGGGGTCGGGCTTGTAGGGCCCGATCAGTACGCCGCCGCTCTCGTCATACCCTGAGATCAGCATCTCAGCGCCGTGAACGCGGACGATGCGCTGGGGTCCCGTCCAGAACGAGCAATCCTCCCGGACATCGATGGGGATGCTGCAGCCTGCAAAGAAGGTCACCAAATCCCGATCTCCCGGGAGCTCTGGCAGGGTCTCGCCGATCGGAACGAGTTCGACTCCGACCGGGTTGGGAACGAGTGCCAGTTCCTTGTCGCTCGCAGTGGAGACTGCATAGCCGACAAGGCCTCCGGTGATCATGGCGTAGTTGTCGGCAGCGCGACCCGAAGGTGCGACTTCCACTTCTACAGGCTCGTATCCCTCGAGTTCGATCCGTAGAACCGAGCTCGTGCCGGGCGGAAGCGCGAAGGTCGTGGGTGTCTGCGCTTGTTCGCCTGTTGGAAGGGTGACCGTCGCTCCGGGCGGATGCGTGTAGACATCGAGCAGCACATTTCCGGCTTCGTCCCGCGGAAGGGTGCTGCAGCCGAATAGCAAGGCGGAGAGGATTAGCGAGAAGCTCAGCGACAGAGTTCGCATCGTGTCCTGTCCCGACCTAACAGGGATCGCCGACCTTCTCCATCCACGACTTGTAGTCTACGAAGCCCTTGCTCTCGTGGAGTGCGGCGACGCGATCGCGGAGTCCCTGTGCGGTCTCTGCGTCCGGCACGTTGGCAGCTCCAAGGCTGGCGAGCACATCGGCGGCGGTTTGTGCGGCGCCGGAGTTGGCTCCGATCGCTTCCGCGGCAGCATCCCGATCGCCTTCATCGACGCCTTCACTAACGCCAAGGTAGGCCTCGATCGCTTCTTCGCTCACCGCGGTCGCGTGCTTGCGGGAAGCGACGATGTTGCCCTTACCGGTGACGACGTTGCCGACGGAGAAGACCGTGGGGAAGCCGTCGAGGCGGCCGATGTCCCAGTCCTTGAAGTCGAAGAGCTCGCCGTTCATGTTGATGCCGGGGATACCTTCCGGGATCGATCCGATCGAGCTGATGATGGCGGGGCCGCGGACTTCGTAGGTCTCGTCCTGTTTGACGACGCGACCGTTTTCGATCTTCGTGCGTCGGAAGACGATGCCCGCGAGGCGTCCGTCTTCGACGATCAAGTCATCGGGTGCGGAGAGCGGCTCGAGATTGAAGAGATACTTGCTCGTGCTCTTGCCCACCATGCGCACGCGACCGGCTTCGACCTTCTTGAGGCGCGCTTCGTCGGCGCCTTCGGGCGCGCTCATGACGGGCATGTCTTCGATGCGGCGGCGGTAGTAGATGGTCGGCGGCGTGATGCCCAGGTCTTCGAACTTGAGGTCGTGCTTCTCGAGGATCTTGGGAATGCCCTTGATCTCGAGTTCTTCGACATCGCTTTCGATCCCGCGCTTCTTGAGCTCTTCGACGGTTCGCTGCAGCGTGTGAATCTTGGCGACGTCGATCGAAGCGAGTCCGCCACCGAGAATGATCGCACCGTCATGCAGCTCGTACGTTAGTTCGGGGCGGTCGCCGCGCTCGTCGTGATTGAACGCGATGACGAAGGGGTTCTGATAGACGAGGCCCTTGCCGACGTATTCATCGGCACCGTCGACGGGAACCGGGCGATCGCGCCACGCGCCGTTCGCCAACACTACAGCGGAGAAACCCCACTCGTTCGCGAGCTCCTTGAAGTCGACATCGACGCCGATCTTGGTCGAAGGAACGAACGTCACGCCGCTTCGTTGAAGCTTCTCGTCGATCGTCTTGTATTCCTTCGTACGCAGCGCGACGTGCCACCTGGGCAGCCCGTCTTCGATCTTGCCGTAGGGTCGCGTGTTCTGTTCGAACACGAAGACCGAAACGCCTCGATCCGCAAGGCGACTGGCCACTTCGGCTCCCGCCGTCGCGCCCCCGATCACCGCTACAAAATGTCCCGTCGCATCGTTTGCCATGAGGTCGATAGTCGCAGGGTTCGCCAGCGCCGACAATCCCGACACGGCGGGGTGTATCTCTGGGTGAAGGGGTCGCGCACCCCGGGTCCAGCCCGTCCGCGCGAAACCCGCGACCCCGAAACCCAGGCGCGGTAGACTTGCTGCCGAGGGCCTGTAGCTCAGTGGTTAGAGCAACCGGCTCATAACCGGACGGTCCCTGGTTCAAGTCCAGGCAGGCCCACCACCCTCACCCCAACAACCCGAAGTGTCAGCCGCGCCGCCGCGGCCCCCGACCCGATCCGCGCCGTCCGGCCGCCCGGCGCAAAGGGGGCGTCCGTCGCCCAGGCACCCCCATCGCTCGCCAGTAAGGGCCCGTGGCTTAAGGCGCACTCTGGGCGTCGCCCGCGAACAACCCACGCGCCCTGCTCGCATCCCGCCCCCCCCCCCAAGCGCCTGCGCGCCGCCGTTAAAACGAGCGCCTGCGGCCCAAGGCGCGCTCCGCGCGCCGCAATAAACAGAAAACCCACCCCCGCTAGGGGATGGGTTTCGGGACCTGGCAGTGTGCGTCCACCGGGTCCAATACGGCTACTCAAGGGAGAATGGGCCTCTCGGTTGCGGCCTGAGAGACCCGTTGGATCACGCTATCACAGTGATCAAAAAGCACAATTAATCCGGAGAAATGTACCGTTTGTTGCGGATCGAGCCGTGGAAGCCCCGCAGAACGGTGTCTCAGGGGATTCGTCGGGTCGTGCTCGCGAGGGCACGCAGTGCCTCAGACTCCCCTTGCTGCTGTAGGTAGACGTTCTCGCTGACCGCGCCGCCCGTTCGGCCGGCGATTTCGAGGTTTCGGCCCGCGGGTTGGGCTCGCTCGGTCAGGCGGACGGAAAGCTTCAGGAAGGCGGTCTTGCCGGGATCGATCGTGATCTGCTGTTCGTTCCATCCCCAGGCGACAAAGCCGAGGCTGCGGAGACCGACCCGGACGGAATGCCGCCCCGGGCTGAGTTCGAGGGTGTCGTATTCGCCGTCCCGCAAGATGCCGAGTTCTCGGCCATCGATGGAGATCCGTAGTTGGGAACGAGAGCTGCGGACGTCTGCGCGGTAGAGATAGAGGCGGGCCCGCCCGGCATCTGGGGGCTCGGCACGGAGGAACCTCGGGCCCGAAGGCGGCGTGGCACAGCCCGCGGCGACGAAACACAAGAGTAGGGCGAGGGCTGTCGGCAGGATCCGTGCGGCGGGACTCTTCTCTAATCGCATTCGGTGTCTTCCTCTCCGTTCGCTCGCGCCGTTCTCTCGGCGTCGGCCACTCTTCTGACACCGGTCGGCCGAAGCGTAGCGACTCGCGGGGTTCCCCCGTGGGCGAAATGAGAATCGGGGGGCGCTGCCGGTCGGTTTCGGCCGCTACGCTACGATGCCCTTCACCAAGGCCCTCGCGACCGGATGACCTCTCGGGGCGATTCGGTGCAGCTTTTTCTACGGGCTCGAAATCAGATCAGGAACGGTTCGACCAAGAATGCGCAAGGACAACGACCGTTACTGGGATTGCCTGGATCAGGCAATGGAGGCCTCCCATGGAGGCCGGATCGAGGAGGCGCTTGCCTGGCTCGACGAAGCCCTGCGCGTTCATCCCGATGGAGCTGAGGCGCATAATGGCCGTGGCGAGATCCTTTGGGACGATGGTCGAATCGACGAGGCGTTGATCGAGTTCGATCGTGCGACGACCGCCGATGGAAAATTTACCGCGGCGCACCTCAACAGGATCGAGCTCCTGATCGAGGAACTCGGCGAGTTCGCGACGGCGGTGCGCCTCGCGGACGAGCTCTTGTCGGGAACGCCCCAACTGCCCCGACCGGATCGCGTGCTTCAAGCCGAGGTCTATTACCTGAAGAGCAAAGCACTCTTCTATCAGGATGACCTCGAAGGTGCGCTCTTCCTGGTTCGTCGCGCGGCCAAGGCCGGGGGCGAACTCGGACTCTACTGCGCCTTCGAGGGACAAGTGCTCTTCGAACTCGGCCAGTGGACCGAAGCGCGGCGGGTGCTCGAGCGTGGCGTTGCGATCGATCCCGAGGCCGCGCATACCGTCTATCACCTCGGTCTCGTGCTCGAACGCCTCGACGACGAGGGCGAAGAGGGCGCTGCCCCTGCGGTTGGCCTTGAGAATGCGGCCGCCGCCTTTGCTCGCGCGAACTCACTTGAGCCGCAGCAATTTCCGCTGCCCGTTGAGCTCGATGAAGCGGCATTCGTCCGCGCCGTCGACGAAGCGCTCGCGAATCTTCCGCGGTCGATTCGCGAACGGATTTCGGGTGTGAGCGTCCTCGTTGAGAGCTTCCCGACGCTTGAGCTGGTTCGCGACGAGCGCATCTCGCCGCAGACCCTCGGACTCTTCATGGGCGTTCCGCGAACCGAAGCGCTGGCGACGGATCAGCCCCTTGATCTCGATCGGATCCTGCTCTTCAAGCGCAACCTCGAAAAGATCTGCCGGGACCAAGAAGACTTGATCGACCAGATCCAGATCACCGTGCGTCATGAAGTCGGTCACTACCTGGGCCTCGACGAAGACGACCTCGAACGGCTCGGTCTCGCGTGAGCCAGAGCTCGTCCGTGAGTGAGGCGGAGTCCGAAAGATCCGCAGTCGCATCGCGCGCGTTCCTCGATCGCGTGCGCTCGATCGTCGGCGCTGAAAATTGTCTCGCTCGGGAGGGGGAACTCTTCGCCTACGAGTGCGATGGCCTAACACTTGAGCCGCGGCGCCCGCTCGCGGTCTTGCTTCCGGAGACAACCGAAGAGGTCGCGGGGATCGTGCGCGCCTGTCGCGAGTACGACATTCACTTCGTGCCGCGAGGTGCGGGAACCGGCCTTTCCGGTGGTGCACACGCGACACCTGGTTCCGTCTTGATCGAGTGCTCCCGTATGCGGCGCGTGCTCGAAGTCGACGAAGAAGATCGCTTCGCCGTGGTTCAGCCCGGCGTGGTGAACGCGGAACTGTCGACCGCGATCAAGCATCTCGGGCTCTTCTACGCACCGGACCCCTCGAGCCAGCAGGCCTGCACGATCGGCGGAAACGTCGCGGAAAATTCCGGTGGCCCGCATACCTTGAAGTACGGCACGACCACGAATCATATTCTGGCCCTCGAGATGGTCCTCCCCGATGGCCGGATCCAGCGCTTCGGGAATCGCCTGGGCGAAACGCCGAGCCTCGATCTGGTGGGCGCGCTCGTGGGCAGCGAAGGAACTCTGGGCATTGTCACGGAGATTACCGTGCGCCTAACACCGATCCCCGAAGCGATTGAGACGATGCTCGCGATCTTCGATGATGTGGTTCCCGCGTGTCGTGCGGTCGGTCGCGTGATTCGATCCGGCGTGGTTCCGGCGGCGATGGAGATCGTCGACAGGCGGACGATCGAAGCGGTCGAAGCGAGCGTGTACGCGGCGGGCTTGCCCAAGACCGCCGGCGCGGTCCTGATCGTCGAACTCGATGGACAGCCGGTCTGTATGGACGGCGAGATCCGCACGATTCGTGAAGCGTGCGAAGCCGAAGGATGTCAGGCGATCGAGATCGCGCGGGACGAAACGGAGCGACTCAAGTTCTGGCGTGCACGCAAAGGCGCGTTCGGTGCGATGGGACGACTCGCGCCGGATCTCTATGTGCATGATGCGGTCGTGCCGCGGGTCCATCTTCCTGAAATTCTCGCGAAGGTCGGGGAGATCTGCGATCGCCATCGCCTCAAACTCGCGAACGTCTTCCATGCAGGCGACGGAAACCTCCATCCGAATATCTGCTTCGATCGCCGCGATCCCGACGAACTCGAGCGTGTGATTCAGGCCGGCTCTGAAATTCTTGAAGCCTGCGTTGCGGTCGGTGGTGTGATTACGGGCGAGCACGGTGTCGGCGTCGAGAAGCGCGACTACATGCACCTGGTCTTCGGTGAGCATGATCTTGAGCCGATGTATCGCTTGCGGGAGAGCTTCAATCCGGATGGGGTTTGTAATCCCGGGAAGTTGATTCCGACGACGCGCTTCTGTGCCGAATCAAATCCGAAGGCGCGTGGCTATGACGAGGTGCCGCTCTAGTGGGCGCCGATTTCGAGAAGGCGGCGGCTTCGGCGGCGGAGGTTCGGGACGGCTGCGCAATCGAGATTCCCGGCCAGACCGTCGATCGCATCTATACGCCGTCGTCGATCGAATCGCTTACGGAACTGGTTCGTGCCGCCGCAGCGGACGATGTCGGGCTTCTCGTGATAGGCGGCCAGACGCGCCTTCATTGGGCGAAGCCGACGACGCGTGTGGACTGCGCTGTTTCGCTTGCGGGCCTTTCCGGCATCGACGAGTTCGAGCCCGACGAAGGCGTGCTGCACGCGGCTGCGGGAACTCCGCTCCGTGTTCTTCGCGAAGCGGTGGCCGCCGAAGGTTGGGAGCTTCCGCTCGATGCCGCGGGAGAGAACGCGACGGTGGGGGGTGTGATTGCGAGCGCTGCGAGCGGACCGCGGGGGCAACTCTTCGGTCCTGTGAAGGATGCGATTCTCGGCCTCGAAGTTGTGGGGGGCGACGGGGTTGCCACGAAATGTGGTGGGCGCGTCGTCAAGAACGTCACGGGCTACGACATGGCGAAGCTCTATTGCGGATCCTTCGGAAGCCTGGCCATCGTGACCGGCGCATGGCTTCGCTTGCGGCCTGCACCGAGCGTGCGCCGCACACTTCGCGCAGAAGGCGTCGCAGTGGGCGAAACCTTCGAAGCGATTCGGAAGGGCGCCCGGCCCATCGAGGCCCGCGGACTTTGCTGGGAAGAGCGCGCGGGCGCGACCCACGCGGAGGTCGTCGTTGAACTCGGGGGCTCAGCCGAGGGCGTTTCGCACGACGCGGAGCGACTTCATGAGGTGCTCTCCTTCGAAGAGGTCTCAGACGATCGAGTGGACGCGATTCGAGAACAAAGAGCTGCGCGGGATCATGAGGTCATGATTCGGGCGCGGGTGCTCGGGAGTCGCCTCGGTGAGATGCGGAACGCGGTGATCGACGCCGGGCTTTCGGTTTCGATCGATCTCGGGATGGGTTCGGTCTACGGATTCGGGATGCTTTCCGATTCGACGGCACTGCTCGGCTTGCGGGCTCGGGCGGAGTCGTGCGGTGGTTATGCCGTCTTTGAATCGCTGCCCGATGACTGGCGTCAGGATGTGGATGTTTTCGGGGCGCATGACGGAACCGAATCGATCATTGAAACGCTGACCGCGCGATTCGATCCCGCCGGGATCTTGAATCCGGGACGCTTTGTGACGCAGTCTCGAAGGGACGAAACGCGTGAGTGATTCGACGAATATCGCGAGCCGACTCGAGGCTTCTCTGTACGGAGAGACCCTTGACTGTGTCCATTGCGGCCTCTGCCTAACGAGCTGTCCGACCTACCGAGCGACGGGTCGGGAGACAGCCTCCCCGCGAGGGCGCGTCTACCTGATGCGCGGACTCGCCGAGGGCAGGCTCACCGATACGGAACTGCTCGAAGAAGAAGCCTTCGCTTGTCTCGGTTGCCGGGCGTGTGAAACCGCATGTCCGAGTGGCGTCCGTTACGGCGAGATGCTCGAGCATACCCGTGAAGTGATCCGCTCTGAACAGACCGGCTTTTCGCTCCCCGTGGCCATCGAGCGCTTCGCCCTGCGCGAGATCGTGCCGCGCCCGGGCCGACTCGGCTTGCTCGTTTCGCTCCTCGGCATCGTTCAGCGCATCGGTCTCGACCGCGTCGCCGCAAAGATTCTTCCGGCGCGGCTCGCTGACATGGTCGGCCTCATGCCGACGATTCCGCCGGCGGTCGAGCGAGACCGCATGCCGCCGCTCACGTCTGCCGTCGGCGAACGGAAGGGGCGCGTCGCGCTCTTCGAGGGCTGCGTGATGCCGGAATTCTTTGGGCGGGTGAACGACGCCGCGCGCCTGGTTCTGTCCCGGGCCGGCTACGAAGTCATCGTCCCGCAAAGCCAGGGATGCTGCGGCGCACTCCAGGCACATAGCGGCGACATGCCCTTCGCCCGAAACCTGGCGACGGAAAATGCACGGGCCTTCGAAGGTGAACTCGGCGACCTCGATGCGATCATCGTGACCTCCGCGGGTTGCAGTGCGGCTCTGCGGGATGCGGACAAGTGGATCGGGGAAGAGGGGAAGGGCGTCGCCGGCGGTGTTCGCGACATCCTCGAATTCCTGGACGAGGTCGACTGCGATCTCGATTTCGCGCCGATGGAAAAGCGGCTCTGTTATGACGATCCCTGCCATCTGATTCATGCGCAGGGGATCGCCGCGGGGCCGCGCCGGCTCTTCGCGAAAATCCCGAAGCTCGAACTCGTGCCCCACGCGAATCCCGAAGCGTGCTGCGGCGCTGCAGGGATCTACAATCTGACCCAACCCGAGATGTCGAAGCGGGTGCTCTCGCCCAAGGTAGAGAGTCTCGTCGCCGCGAATCCCGAGATTGTTGCGACGGCGAATCCCGGATGCGCCATGCAGCTCGAAGCGGGCCTGCGCGCCGAGGGACTCGATACGCCCGTCGTTCATCCCATCGAGCTGATCGAAGAGGCGAGTCGGCCGCGTTAGGCGCCGCTTTCGACCCCCGCCAACGGTCCGGCCTCCCGCTGGATCCCTAGCGATAGAGAAACGCGTCGGGCGTTTCGCGCGGCGGTCGCCACCTCGGAAATGCGCCCAGGCTGAAGTCGCCGAGGCTGCCCCTGAAGACGAGATCGAAGGGCAGGACGGAGTCGCGACCGCGGACTGCGCCATAGCGTTCGCGTAGGCTCTGGTAGACGAAGGTCGATTGCGCGGTCGGACGCGTGTCGAACTCCTCGGTCAGCCCGAGGCTCGCGCGTTCCAAAAAGAGATCACGGTTCGGGTCCGCCTTCTGTCGGGCGTCGACGTCGACCAGGCTATTTCGCTGCACCGCCTCATCGAGGCTCGCGGCGAGTCGCTTGAGGCGAACCTTCGAAAGTTTGAGCGTTCTGGATTCGGGCTCAGCCTCGTCCCCGTCGCGGAGCGATCCGTTGAGCCCTTCGGCGACGAGGCGGATCTCGAGGAGGCGTCCGCCGCGAAGCACGATGCCTTCTTCGTGAAGCTCGCCGTCCCGGAGGTCTTCGTTCAGAAGCGCCGGGTTCAAGCCGAGCCCGCGCGGTCCGGCGACTTCGGGATTCTCGATCAAGAAGCCACGGGTGATGCGGATGAACTGCGGACTCGCGTCTTCTTGTTCCGCCCGCGCCTGCAGGCCCGCGAGCTGCCCCCCTTCGGAGTCAGGGAACTCGCGTGCGACACCACGTAGGATCGATGCGCGGGTATCCCGCCGGTCCATCGAGCCGACTCGATCGACGCGATTCGTCGCTGTCTTCTCGACGAGGGTGCTTCGCTCCTCGGGATCGAAATCCGGGATCCAGTCCGCCATTCGCAAGGCGCGCCCCCAGCGTTCCTGGTCGAGCTCGTAGCCGTAGAGCCAGCGAATGATCGGTCGCTGCTCCTCGCCTTCGGGATAGCGTACGAGGTAGCGGTATCCCGCGAGTGCCGGCGCGCGGCGAAAATCCGGTGTGCCCCCCGTGAACGGAGAGATCACCGCACGGAGTGGCGCGAGAATCAAGGTCATCGCGATCGCGGGCGCATCGATCAGATACGCGACCGGCGTTGGCAGATTCGGATAGCGCGGTCTCGTCACCCATTGCCCGGCAAGTCGCCAGGCGAGTTCATCGCGCGTGGCCTTTCGGCGCAAGCGATCAAAAGCGCCATACGGGTTCTGCCAATCGTCATCGAGGAGCGCCCGGGCATGACGCACCATCGTGTCGTGCTCGGGATTCACGGTCGCGAGTTTCTGAAGGCGCTCCCGCGCGCTCGCTTCGAAGCCCCGTTCATGTTGCGCGAGGGCACGAACGAAGTCGATTCGCCCGGCCGCTTCGTGATCGGGGTCGGCCTCCGTTGCCGCGCGGTAGGCTGCAATCGGTTCATCGAGGGAGCCGGGGTCGGCCTCCGCGACAAAGAGAGCCAGTGCGAGGGTCCGTTCGGTTTCGGCCCGAACCCCGTGCGTCGGAATCGCTTCAACGACCGAGAGCCGTCGGGCGATCTTCGCTTCGCCCATTTCCGTTGCATCGCGAACCGCCGTCGCGGCCTTCTTCTGCGCCGATGCGTTCCGCTCGGGGTAGGCGTCGAGCAGGCGCTTCGCGGCGCGGGCATGATGTAAGGCGAGGGTGGGGTTGTCGGCGGCTCTCGCGTTCTCGCTCGCGCGCAGTCGTCGCTTCGCCAGCGTCAGCGCGAGCTTCGGACGATCGCGTTCGATCTTCTCGCGGACTTCCGGTGCGACGATCGAGTCCGGATGTCGCGCGACGAATTCTTCACGCAGGGCGAGGGCCTGGCGATCGGTGAGGGAGAGGGGTTCGCTGTTCGAGAATTCGGCGAAATAGTGGAGCAGGCTATTGGTGAGCTGGTACGGCGCGAGGACGAAGCCGGTGATCGCAGAACTGCCGATCGGTTCCGCGACGGCATTGAAGGTGCGGGCCCAGAGGCGATGCCAACCGTCGAATTGACGGCGCCCCGCCAGGCGCAGTGGATCGTCGCGGATCGTGCGTTCGAGGCGGCCTGAAAGGCGTGGGTCGACGCCCCACTCTTTGTCGAGTTCCCGAGACGCAGCGCGATAGGCGATCGGGTCATCGAGTGCAGCGTTGCGCAGGTCGGTTGCGAGATGAACGAGATCTTCTCCGTCGTCATCGCCCTGCGCGTCCGCTTGAGCGACCGCCTCGACCACGGCTGCGAGCGCATCGTCGACGGCTGGATCCGGAACGCCCGCGATCGGCTGGGAAATCAATGCGGCGCGAGCGAGTCGTGCAGCCGCGAGATCGGCAGGACTCGGCAGGAAGGGCTGCCGGAGCGTGAGCGGCTCGAGGAGCTCGTCGTGGACGACCCTCGGCGCGGTCGTGCAACCGGCGGTTCCTAGCAGGGCGAGGGCCGCGCCGATCGCCGCGAAGCTGCGGGGCGTACGAGGCCTAACGGTCGAATCGGTCGGCATCGATACTCAATGTCAAAGCCAGGAAAGCCTCGAGCTTTCGCGTTGCCTCGATTTTTTCGGTTCTGCCGTCGTGACCGCTTACGAGCTCATAGAGCTGAATCGCGGCATCCGAGAGTTCGCTGAATTTTGCGGGGTCGAAATCGAGGCTCGCCGAGGGAACCGCTTCGAGATATTCGGTTGCGAGCAGCGCATAGAAATCGGCGAGTCGCATGAGGTGTCGCAGGCGATTCTTACTGGCGCCGTGTCGCGTGCCCACTCGCTGGAGTTCTTGAAGCGCGAGGAGTGTCCCGTCGGGCAATACGAAGCGCGTCGCCACGAAATAGTTCGCGCGAGCGCGGTCGGCCCGTTCGATCTCTTCCTGCGCGATAAATCGATAATGCGATTCCGTGGGCTCGCTCTCGAGGATCGAGAGTTGGGCGACCCGCTCGTCGAGGGCGAGTCGAACCTGATCGACGTCGAGCGAGAGGGGCATCGTGCCGTTCTCAGGAATCGGATCGAGCAGATCGAGGCCGATCGAGATCGCCGCTTCGAAGCGTTCGCAGATCGCCGCGCTCGCGAGCGCCCGACTGCGAAGCTCGGAGGAGAGCCGCGCGCTTTCCCGGTAATGCTGCGCCGCGAGGTCGTAGGCGCGCAGTCGTTCCAGGGCCCGCGCCTTCGCGAAGAGCAGGACCGGGTCCATATACCCGCTGCGCATCGCGTCGGACTCGGCGCGCTCGAGATTCTCGAGGCGGAGGAGCGAGGCCCGGTAGACGTTCCGTCCACTGAAATCCGTTGCCGGGGGGAAGCGGTAGGTGTCGTCGGGGATATGCCGACGGAGTACGGAAACGGTTTCGAGGATACCTTCGGTCGGGCCGTAGAGGGCTTCTTCTCTTTGTGACGAGAAGGTTGAGCAGCCGGTCGCCAAAAAGACGAGGGCGGCCGCAAACAGGAACGCGGTCCGGGCTCCCGTCGAGTGAAGCGAGTTCAAGCGCCCGCCTTCGATTTGGCGTCTCCGGATCGGCGACGCGTCGTCGATCCGGGTTTCTTGCCGGTGTTCTTGCCGGTGTTCTTGCCGGTGTTCTTGCCGGTATTCTTGCCGGTAATGGCGCGAGCGGAGCTCCGCCCGCCGCCGTTAGCGCGTCGGGTGACAACGGCGTTGAGCATCTTCTCCGTCGCGATGATCGCCGCGGCAAGCTGGTCTGAGTCGACGCCTAACGTCGAGAACGTTTCGCCGGCTTTGCGCCGGCCGTTCGCGGTCGTCGTTTCGGTCTGCCAGGTGATGGTCGTCTCGACCAACGCCCCGGTTCGGCCGCCCGGTGGGATGCGCACGCGGTAGTCCGCGAGAATCGGAACATCGATTTTCAGCTGCTTAGCGGCCTTCTTGAGCGCATTCATGAACGCGTCATAACCGCCGTCACCACTCGATTCTGCCTTCTCGACCGCTCCCTTGTAGGCGAGCGCGACCAGTGCCTGAGGCGCTTCACCGGACCCAACATCGACCCGATAGCTCTCGACCTTCACGAGCTGATCACCCGGTGTCTTGAGCACATCGGCGATCAGGTACGGAATATCGTCTGGCGTGACGATCTTCTTCTTGTCGCCGAGCTCGATGATTCGCTCCAGAATGAGGTCGCGATCCGAGTCGGGAAGATCGATGCCGAGTTCGATCAGATTCTGATCGAGGGAGGCCTTGCCCGACAATTTTCCGAGGGCGTAGCGTCGCGCGCCGCCGAAGCGGGTCGGTGCGAGGCGCGTCCCATAGAGATCGCCCTTCGCGTCGCCATCCGCATGGATGCCCGCGGTCTGCGTGTAGACATCGCGGCCCACGATCGGGGTATTGGCGGACAGTTCTTTCCCGGAAAACGTTTCGACCATGCTCGCAAGGGCGGTCAGGCGATCCTCTCGGATCGACGTCCTCGCATCCGAGTGGTCCTGGATCACCGCCGCGATCTCCGCCAGGGAGGTATTGCCCGCTCTTTCGCCCATTCCGTTCACGCTGGTGTGGACACCGCGCGCGCCCGCCTGGATCGCGGCAAGGCAATTTGCGGTCGCGAGGCCGTAGTCATTGTGGCCGTGGTACTCGAAGTCGACCGCGGGCCAGGTCGAGGTCATGAGTCCGACGTATCTCGTCACGTCTTCCGGGGAGAAGGTTCCGAGGGTGTCCGCCAGGTAGATCCTCGCGACCCGCAGCTCACGCAGGGTTTGCACCATGGCGAACACGTAGTCGAAGGAGTCGCGTACGCCGCTCGACCAGTCTTCGAGGTAGACGTTGACGGTCAGGCGCTTGCGCCGGGCGTAGCGGATCGTTTCGGAGATCTTCTCGCGATGCTGCTCGGGGGTGAGACCGAGCTGCTGGACGCAATGCTTCTCGCTGCCCTTGGTCAACAGGTTGAGGACCTTGCCACCGGCGTTGCAGATCCAATCGACGCTCTTCTTGCCGTCGGTATAGCCAAGCATCTCGATCCGCTGGATGAGCCGCGCCTTGCGCGCCCATTTCGTGATCATCTGGGCGGCTTCGAGTTCGCCGGCGGAGACCCGGGTGGAGGCCATCTCGATGCGGTCGATTTCGCAGTCGACGAGCAGCATGCGGGCGAGCTGGAGCTTTTCGGCGGGGGTATAGGAGACGTTGGGCGTCTGCTCGCCGTCTCGCAGGGTCGTGTCCATGACCGCGATATGACGCCCGGGATTACCGGAACCTGCTGAATTTGCATCGAATTTTGCGCGTCCGGCGCGAGGGGAGCTTGTTTTGGAGACGGCGGTCATCGGGAACGGGCCTTGCGCGCGCGATCTTCGCGGCGGGTCGCTTGGGGGGATAAATGGGGTGGATCGTTGGGGGGCTCCGGCAGCGAGGCGGCCGGGGAGGCGGGAGAGTACCCCGCGCCTGGGGGCCATGCGAGCCGATCGGCGGGGTGCTGCTAGGGTCTGCCTCCGCGCCGCCGCGTCCCCACACCTTCGGGGGTACCGCGAAGACTGCGATGAACCGGGTTTGTGCGCGCACGCGCCCTGAAAGGATGCCGCCTTGAGCCAGAATGAGGCGATTGTGATTGAAGTGGGGCCCGAGCAGGCCGGCCGGCGTCTCGACCGCCTACTCGCCGACCGACTCGAAATCTCCCGGGCCCGAGTCCGCCACCTCCTCGAGGTCGGCCGAATCAGCCTGGGCGGCCGCGTGCTCGGCCTCGCCGACAAGTCCCACCCTGGGGCCGCGGGTGAGTCCTTCACGATCGAAGGGGCTCTTCTGGCGGCAGATGAGCGGCCTGTGGCGCGCGCCGACCTGGATCTCGAGATCATCTCCGAAGGCGACGATTTCCTCGTCGTGAACAAGCCCGCCGGCTGTGGCGTGCATCCGCTTCGTCCTGACCAGGAAGACACGGTGCTGAATGCTGTGGTCGCTCGCTTTCCGGAAATTATGGGCATCGGCGAAGGCGGCCTCCGCTCGGGGGTCGTTCATCGCCTCGACGTCGACACATCCGGTGCGCTGCTCTTCGCGAAGACGGAAGAAGCCTGGAAGCGAATGCGAGGTGCGTTCTCGGATCATCGGGTCGACAAGCGCTACTACGCGCTCGTCGCCGGACATTTCGCGAACGAACGCCGCGTCGACCTCCCGCTCGAGATCACCAGCCATCAACCCGCCCACGTTCGCGTGCTCGATCGCGGCCGTCCCTGCCGCCAGCGAGTCACGCCTCTGCGAACGCTGACCGAGGCGACCCTCGTCGAAGTGAAGCTCGAGACGGGCTTCCTTCATCAGATTCGTGCTTCGATGGCCCATCTCGGTCATCCTGTGTTAGGCGACCGTGACTATTTCGGAGAGGTGGCGAAGCCCGTCCTCGAGATTCCTCGCCAGATGTTGCACTCGCAGAGAATCGGTATGGACGGGGTTTTCGCCGAAGTCGACCCGCCGGCGGATTTCGCGGCCGTTCTCGAAGGGCTTACACCCGCGGAGAGCTAGGCGTTCGACGACTCTGCTTGATTTCGTGGCCAACGAGATCTAGAAAGAAGAGGATGCCCACAGGCGCCAAGCACAATCGTCGTCACGAAGAACTCCTCGCCTTCCTGCTTTCGGCGCATACCCGCGTCATTACCGAGCAGGATGGAGCCGAGTTCGCAGCGCGGATCTCCGAAGTCCGCGAGCTGACGGAACGGCTCCGCCATCGTTATGCGAGCGCGGACGAAAAGAAGCTCGTGCGCATCTTGGGGGAGATGGACGCGACGGAGCTTCGAGAATTTGCGCGCGCATTCACGCTCCTGTTCTGGCTGCTCAACCTGGCCGAGGAGCGGCATGTTTCGTCGCTGCGAGGCGCGCGGGATCGCGATCCGTTTCGCTCCCTCTTCGTGCGAACCCAGAAGGCCGGTATCGACGCGGAGACCCTGGCGGATCGGATCGCCGGCTTGAGCGCGACGATCGTTCTGACCGCGCACCCGACGGAGGCGCTGCGTTGGTCGCTGCGCGAAACGCTCAATCGGGTCGACGACTTGCTGACGCGGCGAGATGAAGCCTCCGGCGTCGTGAAGCTCGATCTCGAAGAGGAGATCCTCGGCGAGATCACAGGCCTCTGGTTGTCGACGACGCTCCGCACACGCAAGCCAACGCCGCTGGATGAAGTGCGTTATGCGATTCACATTCTGCAAGATGTGCTGGTTCATGCCGTGCCGGTGACGACGGGGAGGTTGCTCGCCTCGCTGCGGGATGTGTACGGATCCGACGGGGTAACGATGTCGGCGGCGGTCGAACATGCGATCCATCGCAGTATCCGTGTCGGAAGTTGGATGGGCGGCGACCGCGACGGGAATCCCTTCGTGACTGCCGAGATCACAGCGGAGGCCTTGCGGCGCTACCGCGCGGCGATCCTGACGCACTATCGCGATGCCCTTCAGCCCGTGATCGAGCAGCTCACGATTTCGAATCGGCGCCAGCCCATCTCGGCGAGTCTTGAGGCCTCGATCGAGCGGGACCTGGCCGAGTTACCGGAACTGCGTGCGCGGACGGAGGGCCGGAACACCTCAGAACGATATCGACTCAAGCTGAATGCCATCGCGGTTCGCGTCGAGCAGACGCTGGCAGAAGATCATGCGCGGCGACCGGCGGGGGAGCTTGGGGGGTATGTCGACGCACACGCGATGAAGGCGGATCTCGAACTCGTTCGATCGAGCCTGAGCGAAAACGGGGCGCCACGGCTCGCGCGACATGCACTCGCGCGCTTGATCGATCAGCTCGATGTCTTCGGCTTTGAATTCGTCTCCCTCGATGTGCGGCAGAACCAGTCGAAACATAGACAGGCGAGGTCTGAGTTGATCTGTCCCGTCGAAGGGCCGCTCGACGCACTTCCGTTGGATGCACAGCAGGCCTTCTTGGAGGATGTCGTACTCGCCAAGCAGGCGATCGGGGTTCCTGAGTCGGGGCTTTCGGACGATGCGCAGGAAGTGATGGAGACGCTTCGATTTGTGGCGTCCGTGCCAATTCCGCCGGAGGGGCGCTCGATTCGTGACCTCGTGATCAGCGATACGGAGGGGGCCATTCCCGTCCTTGAGCTGCTCGCGTTATGCCGTCAGGTCGAGCTCGTTCGGCCGACCGAGGACGGATCGCTCGAGAGTGACGTCAATATCGTTCCGCTCTTTGAGTCGATCGGCAGTCTTCGCGCCGCGCAGCACTCGATGGCCCGGCTCTATCGATCACCGGCCTATCGTCGCCAGCTCGAAGCGCGGGGCATGAAGCAGCAGGTCATGCTCGGCTACTCGGATTCCATGAAGGACGGGGGCTACCTCGCCGCTTGTGCCGCCCTCGAACAGGTCCAGCGTGAGCTGGCGGTCCAAGCGCGGGATGAAGGGGTGAGCCTCGAGTTCTTTCATGGGCGGGGTGGGACGATTGCGCGGGGCGGCGGACCCAGCCATCGCGCAATCCTGGCTCAGCCGAATGGAACCGTCTCGGGTCGCATCAAGTTGACCGAGCAGGGCGAAGTCATCGCTTCCAAGTACGGAACCGAAGAGGCAGCCTGCTACCACCTTGAATTGTTAGTCGCCGCAACCCTCGAAGCGTCTCTGTCCGACGTGATTCCGGGTCGCGCAAAAGAGCCGCCGGCGAGTTGGAGAAAGACACTCGTTGCGCTCGCCGATGGGTCCCGCGATGCTTATCGCTCGCTGGTGTACGAGACCGATGGATTCGTGGATGCGTTCTACGCGATGACCCCGATCGAGCAGATCTCGGATCTGAATCTCGGCAGCCGGCCCGCGAAGCGCACGACGACGCGCGAGATCGGAAACCTTCGCGCGATTCCCTGGACGTTCTCCTGGAACCAGGCTCGGATCCTCCTGCCGAGCTGGTACGGTGCGGGGTCCGGCGTCGAAGCGTTCTGCACGTCGCATCCCGGTGGGCGAGCGAAGGCAATTTCGCAGCTTCAGACGATGTACAAGCGCTGGCCCTATTTCCGGACGGTGATCGACAACCTCGAACAGGTCCTGGCGAAAGTCGATCTGCATATCGGCGCACGTTATGCGCGACTTGCGAAGGGCGTGCCTTGTGCCGCCGAGGTCTTCGCGCGGATCGAAGAAGAATTCGAGCGGACCCTGCGTGCGGTTCGCGATATTTCCGGGGAGAGTCGACTGCTCGCCCGGGATCCCGTTCTACGGGAGGCCCTCGATCTGCGGACGCCCTATCTCGATATCCTGTCCTACCTGCAGGTGGAGCTGCTCGAGCGCAAGATTACGGGCCGCGGGCTTGATCCCGAGAGCGACGATGGGATTCGCGTTGAGCGGGCGATCCATCTCACGATCAACGGGATCGCCGCGGGCCTGCGGAATACGGGTTAGGCGAACGCGGGCTCGACGCGCGTCGGATCAAAACATCCTGCGAAGCGCGAGCGCTTCGAGCGTACGCGGATACATCCCCTTCTTGAGCGCCGTCATCGCCGGGTCCGCCTTCGCCGCGAGCCCCGCTGCAATCTCGATCGCCTTGGGAAGGACCTCTGCTTCGGGAACCGCGTGGTCGACGATCCCGCGTTCGACTGCCAAATCTGCTCCGTAGCGCGTCCCGGTGACGATCAACTCGTGCGCCGTCTGATGGGAGACCCGTGCTTGGATGATGGCCGTCATGCCCGGATGGAGCGGCGCCTTCAGATCGATCTCCGGCATGCACCAGTAGCCGCGCTCGGTCCGCATCACGCGATAGTCATGCGCAAGCGAGATCTGCGCCCCGGCGCCAAAGGCGTGGCCGTTGATCGCGGCGACGGTGATCGTTGGAAAGGTGAGGACCCGAGCCATTAGGCCGAGGACCGCCGGAATATATGCATCGCGCTCTTCGCCCTCAGGGAGCGCCAGCAGCCATTCGAGATTCAGGCCGTTCGAGTAGAACTTGCCCGAGCCGGTGGTAACGAGGGCGGCGGGATTGCCTGCCGCTTCGACTTCGTCGAGGGCCTCGTTCCATTCCTTGAGATTGTCCGGTCGAAAGCGGTTCTCACCGTCATCGAATCGCAGAACGAAGACGTCGCCTTCACGAGTTAGGTCGATCATGGTTCTCCTGGCGCTGAAAAGAGTGTGCCGAGTTTGGCCCGGATCGAGCCATACGCGGGCGCGCTAGCTGCCCTGCTTCATCTGCAGGCCCATCGCCTTCGCGCGCGCGTCCTCGGCCTCGGGGATCATGCCCTTCTGCATCAGGATCCGCGAGAGATTCGTATGGGACAGCGGGTCATCGGGCTCGACCTCGATCAGCCGCTCCGCCGCTTCGATAGCGGCCTCGAGATCGCCCTGCTTGGCGAGGGCCATCGATAGGCCGTTCCAGGCGATGGCGAGCTTCGAATCGACTTCGAGCGCGTCGCGATAGCGCGCGATCGCCTCGGCGACCTCACCCTTTACGAAAAGGGCGAACCCCTCTTTGTAAATCGCCTTCGCGTTCGGGGTTTCGTTTGTTGAATCGTTTTCGGTCATGGCGTCCTACTCCTCGGAGCGCGAGTATACTCACCCGACGATGGAGATCCGGACACTCGCAGCGCAGGAACGAATGAAGGTCGCTGACCTCTTGGATGGTTGGGACCTCGCCGAGGGCTGGACCGCGGGGGATCGATTCCGTCAGCAGGTCGAATTCGACCCGACCTGGCACGACGAGAACGTCTTCGTCGCCCTCGAACACGACGAGCTGGTCGGTGTTCTGAGTATCGTTCCGCGTCATCTCAAGATTCTCGGGCATGTCGTGCCCACGGGCGGGGTCGGGAATCTCTTTACGGCGCCGCGCCTGCGCGGAAAGGGCGTTGCGACGGAACTTCTCGACCGGGCCTGTGACGCGATGCGCGCACGGGGCTTCGAACTCGCCGTCGCCTTTCCTGGCGCACCGCCGGCGACCCCCGAATTCTTTGTGAAGCGGGGATGGTTCGGCTGGGGCGGGCAGCAGACAATTCTCCGCGTGGATCCGAATGCGCCGCCGCGACCCGAGGGCTCACCCAGCGATGATGAGTTCGAGCTGCAGTCGGTCGGTCCGGGCGACTCGCGCGCGCTCCAATCCGTCAAGTCGATCCACATCGCGTACGCCGCCAGTCGAAGTGGGACCGTCGTCCGCGATGACGGGCTTTGGGAAGCGTGTCTGCAGCTTACGCCCGCGCCGCGCGAGGAATTCTGGATCGCGCGCCGTGGTGGCCTGACCGTCGCCTACGCGCGGGCGTCGATCGTCGATGACGTGCTGACGATTACCGAGCTCGGCCGCTTCGAGGACGGTTCCTCCGCCCTCGCGCGACTGATCGCGAGTCTGCTGACGCCGCGTGAGAACGATCTCCTGGTGCCAGCGGGAAGCGGCGTATTGAGTGAGCATCTTCGCTCCTTTGCAGTGTTGCCGACCTTCGATGACCTCGGTCTCACCGTCGCTCTCGAACATCGTGGCATCCGCTCGCATCCCATGGATGAAGCGAAGGCGAGCTTTCGATGCGTGAACCTGATTGGTTTCGCGTCGCGGCTCGACGTCGACTTGCTTGCCGACGAAGATGGCGGCGCGTTCTTGCAGCGGATTCTCCCGCCGGACGCGATGGTCTTCTGGCCGGCCGACCGCTTCTAATGACGACGACAAGATGAATCGAAGATGAGCACACGGCGCGAACGGGAACGAGCGATGCTTGAACGCATCGAGGTTCAGCAGAGTCCGATTCATGGCAAGGGCGTCTTCGCTCGCACGCGGCTCCGCGAAGGGCAGAAAATCGGTCGCTTCGAGGGGGACGAAACCACGGAGAACGGGACCTACGTTCTTTGGTTGATCGACGAGGATGGAACCGAGGTCGGGATTCGCGGCCGTAACGCGCTGCGTTTCCTGAATCATGGCGACCCGCCTAACGCCGAATTTCGCGACGCCGATCTCTACGCACTCCGAAACGTACAGCCGGGCGCGGAAGTCTTGATCGATTATGGCTCGGAGTGGGAATAGCCCGCGCTCGAGCGAACGAACATCGCAGTTAATCGCACGACGGGATCCGATTTCGAATCGCGTCCATACAAGGATTATCCAAATGAAGAATGGAAATGGAATCGCTCTGCTTTTCGGAACGCTCGTCGTTCTCCTTGCCGGCGGATGTGGCGGACGCATGCCTGAGAACCTCGGTGTGCAGGACGCACGTTTGATCGCCTGCCCGGATTCTCCGAACTGCGTTTCGAGTTTCGAAACCGACGAGATCCACTCGATTTCGGCGATCGCGATCGTGGGCGATGCCGGGGCGGCGTGGGCTGCGCTTCGTGAAGTCGTTTCCGGGACTGAGCGTGTGAATGTGATTCGCGAAGAGGACGGTTATCTCTACGCGGTCTACACGACGAAGATCATGCGCTACCGCGATGATGTCGAGTTCATGCTCGATGCGGCAGGTGGTGAGATCGCAGTTCGCTCTGCGTCGCGCGTCGGACATGGCGATATGGACGCCAATCGAAATCGAATCGAAGCGGTTCGGGCGGCACTCGCTGAGAAGGGTGTTGCAAAGGCCGCGGCCCAATAGCGGGGACTGCGCCAGGCGTTGGTCGTTAGTTCGAGCGCTTGAGCAGAACGAGCGTCGCGCCGGCGCCGCCGAGGCGTTCGGGAGCGGTCGCGAAAGCCTGGACGCGCTTTGCGGCTTTGCCCTTCGAGAGCCAATCCGGAATCGCATCTCGCAGGACGGCTTCGCCGGAAGGGGAGCGCTGTCCCCGGCCGTGGATGACGATGACACATCGGAGTCCCTGGGCGACTGCGCTCTCGATTCGTTTCGAGAGGAGCACGCCCGCGGCGTCGCGCCGCGTCCCGTGGAGGTCGATCCGTTCTTCGGGCTCGGGGTCACCTCGACGAAGCGCGAGGAGCTGCGTGTCGCTCACGCCCGTCCGTGCGGCGTTATGCCGGTCCTCTGGATCGGGCCAGCGAAAGCGGTCGTTCTCCCTTGCGTCGCTCTCGCGGGATGTGCGGACGGCGGGGCGAGGCTTCGTGGCGCTCGGAATGATTCGAGTTCGGCGCTCATCGAGCCTCCGCGTGTCGTCGCCGACGAGGTCCGCGAAACTTGGGCCCCCATCCTCACCGTCTGATTTACCGCCTGCCGCCATAACGCGTAGACCTGCCTAACCCTTCTTCTTGCCCGCCGCGCGTGCGGAGGTTTCATCCGTAACACCGAGCAGGCTCATCGCTTTGCGCGTCGATCCCGCGTGGGCGAGGTCGAGGAAATCCTCCGGTCGAATCCACTTGTGGGCGACGGGGCCTTTCCGGCGCACGCGCGCGCCGGGCTCCGCGCGACATCGGAAGACTTCGAGGGTCAAGCGTCGGTGGGTGAAGAGATGCTGAACGTGGCCGACGTGTTCCGCGCCCAAAATCTCGAGGCCGACGACGTCTTTCAGGATTTCGGGTAGGCGATCTTTCGTTTCATCGCTGGCTTCGAGTTCGCCTCCCGGCAGTTCCCAGAGCCCCGCCATGAGTCCTGTCTCCGGTCGGCGAACCGCAAGGATTTTTCCGTTGCGTTCGATGTACGCCGCGACGGCGCGAATTTTGGTCTGCTTCGTCTTCTTCCTCTTGATCGGGAGCGCTTCGGCATCACCGACGGCATGGGCATCACATCCAGAGCGAACGGGACAGAGCAGGCAGCTTGGATTGCGCGGTGTGCAGACGGTGGCCCCGAGCTCCATCAGGGCCTGATTCAAGTCGCCCGGGCGTGGGCCCTTCACGAGCTCTCCTGCGACCGCCCACATTCGGTCGACGACGGTTTTTGCGGCGCTGTCCTCGCGGATGCCTAACAAGCGTGCGAAGACCCGGATCACGTTTCCATCGACGAGGGGAGCCTCTCGCTCGAAGGCGATCGAAGCGATCGCGCCGGCGGTGTAGCGACCGATCCCTTTGAGCGTGGCGAGTCCCTCGGCGGTATCCGGCAATTGGCCGCCGTGGTCCGCAACGATCGTCTCTGCGGCGTGTTTCAGGTTTCGTGCGCGTGAGTAATACCCGAGGCCCGTCCAGACAGCGTAGACCTCATCGATGTCGGCGGTCGCGAGTGTTTCGACCGTGGGAAAAGTCTCGAGGAAGCGCTCCCAATAGGGGATGACCGTATCGACCCGGGTTTGCTGGAGCAT
>Ga0316208_1000994_pt1 | contig 29181 bp, 26 predicted proteins | sample 3monopyrite_MG_FD_204944 | JGI IMG/M metagenome (GOLD analysis project Ga0316208, IMG submission 204944) | Microbial mat bacterial communities from mineral coupon in-situ incubated in ocean water Damariscotta River, Maine, United States -... | ecosystem: Environmental > Aquatic > Marine >... | reverse complement strand
ATGGCAATAATCGAGCCGCGGAAGTTGAAATTAAGGTAACAGAAACAATCAGCGACAAGCCAACCGCAGAACTGATTGCCAACGCGATATCCTGAAATAACTGACCCGCTTCTTCCTGCACGAATACCACAGGCAGAAAGACAGCGATTGTCGTCAATGTCGATGCAACAACCGCTCCCCAGACTTCGTGCGTCCCTTTAATCGCCGCCTCAAACCGCCCTTCCCCCATTTGTGAATGTCGATAAATATTTTCCAGTACGACAACTGCATTATCAACCAGCATCCCGACTGCAAAAGCAAGCCCCGCCAGGCTGATCACATTTAATGATCGCCCCAGCAGTCCCAGAATTAAAAAAGTACCGACGATACTGATCGGAATTGCCACCCCAACAATGAGCGCCCCGCGTGCATACCAGAAGCCTGCGAAGAAGATTAAGCCGAGTGAAATCGCAAAGAACCACGCATTGAAATAAGCCGCCGCCAGGGCGGAAAGCAGGATAAATGGGATCAATAAAATCGTTCGCCCATTCAAATGCAGAAACAGCATGAGTACGATCATCGTGAGCGCACCGCCAACGAAAATGTTTTGCCGCACCAGGTTTACCGATGAATAAATGTAATCGGTTTCATCATAAACCTGAATCAACTGCAAACCGCGATCTTTGAGGATATCTTCATCAATCAAATCCCGCGCTGCCCGCAGTCCCTTCATAATTTCCAGCACGTTGGTACCGGTTTCGCGAATGCAATTGATCGCGATACTCGATTCGCCAAATCGCCTGACCAGTCCATCCGGCTTTTTATAACCAAGGCGAACTTCCGCCACATCGCGCACATAAACCGGGGCGCCATCCCGCACGGCAAGAAGTTGCTTTTCGACATCTTCAATATTTTCAAACTGCCCGAGTGTCCGTACGACCCATTTTCGTTTTCCTTCCCAGAAGTTTCCTGCTGAAGTATCTGCGTTTTGACCACGAAGCACTCGCCGCACATCGAGAATGGTCAACTGCCGCGCCGCCAGTTCTTCGGGATCGACAACAACCTGAAGTTCATCTTCCAATCCACCAATCACATTCGATTGCGAAACGCCGGGGACGCGTTCAAAGCGAGCCTCAATTTCATCTTCAGCAAACCGACGAAGTTTGGTGACATCCAGATCTTTGGAAGGAAGCAACTCTTCCACCTCTGGATGCACCTCGGCCAGTTTCCTCAACCGCAACATCGCCAGGCCAACATTGTGCGACCGGCGAACATGCTCCAACTCTTTTTTTAATTCAGGATGCTTTTCCTCAAACGCGAGCAACTCTTCTTCATCGGGATGCCGGGCGCTGAAAATGAACCACGCAATCGGGGAATCATTCGCATTTGATGTACTGATGACCGGCTGGTCTGCGTTTTCCGGGTAATCGGGAACCTGCTGTAATCGCGAATTAACTTTCAGTAGCGCCTGATCCAGATTGGTTCCGACTTGAAATTCGAGCGTGATCGAACCTTTGGAATCGCCACTTTCAGAAATAAGCCGCACGAGTCCCTCAACAGATTTGAGGTACTCTTCCTGCTCCAGAACAATTTCGCGTTCCACTTCCTGCGGACTTGCCCCGGGCCAGCGTGTGGAAACCGTGATGGAAGGTCGCTGCACTTCAGGCGTCAACTGCATCGGCATTCGCAAAAAGAAGACCATGCCGAACAACGCAACAAGCAGAATCCCCACGATCACTTTGATGGGATTGCGTACAAACGCTTCAATTAAAGCCATATTTACTGTTTATTCATCGCGAGCCGGTCAGCTCGAAAGCCTCTCATTATTTGACAAAGAACTATCCTGCGTGTATCGGGGCAGTATTCATACAAAACGACTCCAAGTTTTCAATACAACCTTGTCCAGAGTCAAACGTTTTTGCGGACAATATCGATTTGATTGCAACAGAACTCGCTAGTCGTTTGACGTCACCAGTTATTTACCTCAATATCATACAGTAAGTTTCAGCTTAACAGCTTCGCCTCTTTTTTTGAATTAACTATATTTTCTTACGGGAAAAGAATTCATGAAACGTTTTTCGTATTTCGTCCTGTTTCTACTCTCGTTCTACATTCCTGCACAATTTGCCAGTCAGCAGGCAAACGCGACTCGGAAACCGAACATTTTGTTTTTGTTTGCGGACGATCAAAGAACAGATTCCATCAATGCACACGGGAATCGATCTATACAAACCCCTTATATCGACCAGCTCGCCAGGCGGGGTTTCAGCTTTCGTAACAATTACTGCTTCGGTTCCAACAGCGGTGCCGTCTGTCTGCCCAGCCGGGCGATGGTGCATTCCGGAAAAATCTGGATGCACTCGAATAACCAGATGACCGGAGAAGTGACGCTGGGAGAAACACTTCGCCGCAATGGTTACCAAACTTTCGCCACCGGAAAATGGCACAACGGGGCGGCCTCCATACTGCGAAGTTTTGAACAGGGAACGAATGTTTTCATGGGAGGCATGTGTAATCATACACAAGTCCCCATTTCCGAAATCAAAAATGGCAAGCTGATGAGAAAAGGAACGGGAAAGAAATTTTCGAGCGTTCTGTTTGCCGATGCCGCGATTGAATTTCTGAATCATCAAAACCCAGAGAAACCGTTCTTTGCTTACGTTGCCTTTACTGCTCCTCACGATCCGCGTAACCCGCCGATTAAATATCGGGAAATGTATTACAACAAACGTCCTCGGCTGCCAGAAAACTTTTTGCCTTTGCATCCATTTAATAATGGCTCTTTGATCATCCGAGACGAAGTGCTGGCGGCCTGGCCTCGCCAGCGAGATGTGGTTAACGATCAGTTGTGTGAATATTACGGCTTGATTACGCATATGGATGAACAGATCGGGCGAATTCTTCAGGCTCTTGAGCAAAGTGGCGAAGCAGAAAATACGATTATCGTTTATTCAGCCGATCATGGCTTGGCTATCGGAAGCCACGGTTTACTTGGCAAGCAGTCTCTTTATGAACACAGCATGAAATCGCCTTTGATATTCTGCGGACCGGGAATCCCGCAAGGAAAACAATCCGAGGCGTTTTCGTATCTGTACGATATCTATCCGACACTTTGCGCATTAACGCAAACCAAAGGGCCAAAAAGCCTGGAAGGATATGATCTCTCTCCCATCTGGTCAGGAAAGAAAGCTCAAGTAAGAGATTCCGTTTTTCTTCCGTACACAAATACGCAACGCTCGGTTCGTGATCAGCGTTGGAAGCTGATCGTTTATCCCCAGATCAATCACTCCCAGTTGTTCGACCTGGAAAAAGATCCTCTTGAGCGAAAAAACCTGGCAGAGAATCCGCAGTACGCGATTCAAAAGCAGAAGATGCAGAAATTGATGAAACGCTGGCAGGAAAATGTTGGGGACATTCAACCCTTGCAAGTAAAAAACCCGAAGCCGAAACAGATCGATCTGACAAAAGTAAAACGCAAACCAGATCGATTCCAGCCGCAGTGGATTATCGATAAATATTTTGACTGAGCCTAACCCGGCATAGCTGGAATCAAACAGGGAAATAGGCGTTAGGTATTAGGTATTAGGTATTAGGTATTAGGTATTAGGTAGTAGGTATTAGGTAGTAGGTATTAGGTAGTAGGTAGTAGGTGTTAGAGAAAAGTAGGTTAGGCTTTCTAGCCTGACAAATGTGACCTCCATGAAATTGACTCTCTGATTAACCAGTGATCGCTGTTTTATTCATTGAAAAATCAGTGTAATTCGTGTCGGGCTAGAAAGCCTAACCTACTATTCTTCAAAATATCCTGCCACTTTTACGCAGTATTTCATTGAAAATGATATTAACAATGGCACGAGCTTCTAAATTGTACGGGCATCGCTGTAATGAATGAAACAGACAAAGAAAAACGACCTCGCCGCAGTTTACAGGTTTGGTTAGCGTTGGGGCTGGGGGCGGGGGATTCACCGGTTGCACCGGGGACGGTCGGCAGTTTATGGGGACCGGTTCTTGTCTGGGGACTTGCCGCGGCTGGTGTTGAATCACTTTGGCTGCTGCCTGTTTTAGTGATTCTTTTTCTGGTTGGCGTTCCGTTGTGCGATGCCGGGGCAAAATACTTTGGCAAGAAAGATCCGGGAGCTGTTGTCTTTGATGAAATCGCGGCTTATCCGCTGGTGCATCTATTGGTGCCGCTGGGTTGGACAACCGTCTGGATTGGATTTATTCTGTTTCGCATTTTCGATATACTCAAACCTTGGCCCATCAAAAAGTTTGAGGAACTCCCCGGCGGCTGGGGGATAATGGCAGACGATACCATCGCCGCTTTATATGCGATGCTGGCGATGAAATTGATTGCCTTGTCTATTCTCTGAACGGACAATTCTACAGGCAGAAGGGAACCTCTATTAATTTAAAATCCTCATTGAATGGAGGATAGACATTCTTGTCTGCCTATAATACAAGATGCTCAAACGAGACAGACAGGAATGTCTGTACTCCTTTTTGAATTAATAGGGATCCGCAGAATTAAAATAAAACGTTTTTGCAATCATCTTTTCGTTCAAAAAAATTGGAACAAACAATGAGTCATAATATCCCTTGTGAATTGAGTGATGTCCAATTTACACTGCTCGGCTTGATCTTCGAAAAAGAGCAGACAGGAACAGAGTTGAGAAAGAAGTTGCGAGACCAATTTCAATGGGATACCAGCACCAGTTCTTTTTACACTTATTTCGACCGACTGGCAGCCGAAAAATATTGCACCGTTAAAGCAGGTAAGGCAAGTAAGAAATTCCGGATCACAGCCAGGGGAAAGAAATCATTCTTAAAGAAATTGAATTTCCACAACGCATTGCTGACCGCCTGGAAGAAACATTTGAAGTGATCGTTTTATGCAAAATCTTGGAGCATTCAATGACCTGTTACGCGACACTCTCCAGCTTCCCTTCAGGACGTTTCTTTAACTTTAATGTTTCGTACCGGCGGCCTCGTGCATCATAAAAATAAAGCGTATTAACATCCGCTGCCCAGACTGCCCCCAAGCGTATTTGCCGGGGACCGTATAACGTGAATTCCAAACCACAGAAATTATCCTGTTGTTGTAGAATACGTGATTCAAGTGGAAATTGTTCGGGGATCAGATTCTCTTTCTGGCACAGTGAATGATGCACATACTGTTCCAATTCAGCCCATGTCGCTGGGTGATCTGACATAGATGGCTCCGGTTATTGAGTCGATGCTGGATATTCTGTGTGCCAACGTATTATTGCTGACAAGGGTGCAAAGATAGATATCGTCTCAACAGCCAAATACAATTTCCCAAGTTCATACCGCCTGCTCCAACCGTCACAAACGGAACATCCCGAAAACTGATGTTCTTGTCATACTCACACTTATCTTTCACTGCTTCACTTTGAGGTAAATAATCATTTTTTTCACCTGCCCGCATCTTATAGTCTATCTACGCTCAAGTCGGTTTATTATTGGAAACTTCAATGATATTGAACGCACAGGATGCGAGCATCTTGTGCCTGAGGGTACCCAACCACTGAAGTGGTCTACTGTGACTGAAAAGTAATTCGCGACAATTCATGTTTATTCGCGGTTCGGCACCTTCAAAATAAAGCAAACCTGCCTACGCAGTCGGCTTGCCGTTAAACGAATTATTGTCTCTTCATCCCGTTTTTCGTTTCTTTCGTGGTTCTATAAGGTTTAACCTCTATTCATTCAAAAAACATTTTGAACGCAGGGCAGACTTCGAATGTCTGTGCTCCTTTTGAATTGACCACGAAAGGAACGAAAGACACGAAAAAAGAAAAGGCCAAAGCTCTCTTTTTTTATCTCTCTGCAAGCCCTACGATAAAACTAATTTGGTTCCGGCTACGCCGGGTTAGGAAAATTTGTTGAGATGGGCTGGTTTACCATTCTGTTCTGATACAGTTGAGAGTTCACAAATTTCTTCTTTAGAAGAAATTTGTCTTGTATCACGTTTCGATTTTAGTAACGTTAACAAGCAGGAGCTAATTTATATAACAGGAGTACTTATGGATATTTAAGTCTTGAATTGCCTCACGCAGAGTGTGATTGAAGGGGCAGGCAGATGACAACTTTTTCAATAATATGCTCTGTTGTTTTAGGAATTGCAACACTTTACCAGTTAATTCAGGTCATTATCTACGCATGGAAGATTAGATTCCCTTATCCTGAAACACTCGAAGATAGCCACCTTCCCAGGTTTGCTGTTTTGATGCCTTTGCGCGGAGCGGACCCCTTTTTGTCTGAGGCGATTGATCATGTTCTTGATCAGGACTACCCCGATTTTCAACTCCATTTTGTGATCGATCATCCCAGTGATCCCGCCTTGAAAGTGGTAGAAGAAACGATATCTCGCCGTAACGCAGATAATGTTCATATTTCATTTGTCGATCCCAGCCGAGAGACCTGCTCACTTCTTTGTAATGCCGTGCAGCAGTTTGCGAGCGAGCTTGATGAAGCAACAGAATTATTTCTGGTTTGTGCAGCCGACGTTGTTCTGCCGAGTAATTGGCTTCGAATCGCAGCGACAGCGATGCAAGACCCAACCGTTGGGGCGACGCTGGGAAATCGCTGGTATATGCCACGAGTTGGAAAGCTCGGCTCGCTTGTGCGATACATCTGGAACACGGCTGCAAACATTTCGATGTTCCGGCACCAGGGGGCATGGAGTGGGGCGATGGCGCTGCGAGTGAAAGATATTCACCGCCTTAACTTTTCAGATGTGTGGCTACGTTCCTTTACTGAAGATATGTCTGTTGCAAAAACGCTTGTTGATGCGGGGCTTAAACTCAAACATGTCCCTCATTTAATTGCAGTCAATCGTGAAGAAATCAGTGTTCAAGGCAACTTTCATTTTATCCAAAGACAGTTTTTCATTGCTCGATTTCATCACCCCAAAGGACTACGGATGATTTGCGATTCGCTGCCGTTGAGCCTGGCTTCTTTTTTTAATTTGGTCATTTTTATGATCGCGATCTTCAATGGAAATCGACAAGCGGCGATTTATTCAGGAACGACTCTGGCTGCTTCGATTACCCTGCTGGGCTTCTCAGTCCTTCTCACAGAAGTTCTGGTTCGTCGGATTATGAAAGCGCGCGGTGAAGAAACAACAGTTGTCTCGTTTTCAGCCATTATGCTTTTCCCGATAGCGCTGCTGATGTGTCAAATTCAATATCTACTGGCTATCCCTGCTGCGTTACGGACTCAACGCATTGTCTGGCGCGGCATTACTTATGATGTCAATATCCGCAATAAAGAAATTCGCATGTTAGATTACGAGCCTTACGCTCCCCCCATCATGCTGGAAGAGCAACCCATTTCAATTTGAATAAAATAAGCGATGCCATTAGGATGATTGTTCATTATAAATTGAATACTCAGCGGAGAACTTTCAACAATGGCGAAATCATCTTTCAGGCGTCGTGATTTTCTGAGCAGTTCGGTCGCGGCTGCTTTGTTGCCGGAGCTTCGTGTCAGTTCGCATCTTCAGGCTGCAGATAAAAACGATGGATATCAATTGTTCTGGGGCGATCTGCATAATCATAACGCGGTCGGATATGCAAAAGGTTCGCTGGAACGTTCGATTGACCTGACTCGTGAGCATCTCGATTTTTTTGCGTTTACCGGACACGCCTGGTGGCACGACATGCCGAAGATGCCCGGCAATCGCCACATGAAATGGGTTAACGGTTTCGAAAAACATTCAAAGCATTGGAACAAAACCCGGCAGCTTATTCAGGATGCCAACAGCGACGATTTTGTTGCTTTTATAGGGTACGAATGGCATTCGAGCCAATTCGGTGATTATTGCATGATCTTCCCGGAAGATCAGCCGAATCTTTTTTTGCCGGACCATGTAGAAAAGTTACTCGATTTTGCAGAGGCGAATAAGGCGTTCGCGATTCCGCATCATTTAGGATACAAGCAGGGTTGGCGAGGGGCGAACTTCAAACATTTTCGTTCTTCGGTTACCCCGGTTGTCGAAATCTTTTCCGAACATGGTTGTACCGAAACAGATCGCTCGCCTTTTCCGATGATTCGTCACAGCATGGGCGGACGTTCGACTTCGAATACGGTGATTCCTCAACTTGAAAAAGGAAAACGATTTGGCTTCATTGCGTCAACTGACGATCATCTTGGTTATCCCGGAGCATACGGCGAAGGAGTGCTTGGTGTTTGGGCGAATGATCTTTCAGCCAAAAAGAGAAATCGTGTCCATTTCACCTGGGGCGTTGCCCCAAGCTATGGTGAAAGAGGCCTTTGGCCAAACAAAATTTGTAAAACCCGACAGTAATTGTTTGCTCGATGCTTAGAAATATGCGAGAAAGCACAGAACTTGACCGTTAGTAACACGATGAACATAATTGGGATTGATATTGGTGGTGCGAATATCAAGATTACGGATCTGAATCATCAGGCTTTTTCGCTTCCCTTTGCGTTGTGGAAGCAAAAGGAAGATCTTGCGAATGCGTTACGAAATGCGATTGCGAAGTATCCAACTGCGGATCGAATCGCAGTAACGATGACAGGCGAACTTGCCGACTGTTTTTCATCCAAGGCGGAAGGTGTTCGCTTTATTACGCAGGAAGTGATCAAGGCAGCCGGGAAGGTTCCCGTACACTTCTGGCAGACCGCAGGGGAATTTGTTTCGGCTTCGATCGCGATTGAATTCCCTCTGTTGACAGCCGCTTCCAACTGGCACGCTTTGGCAACCTGGGCAGCACGAGCGACCGCTTCCAGTTCGGGGTTATTAATCGATATCGGCTCCACGACAACGGACATTATCCCCTTGGAACAGGGACTCCCGACCAGTACCGGATTAACAGATTATGAGCGTCTGCGAGCCGGGGAACTGGTTTATACGGGGGGAAAACGAACTCCCCTGTGTGCGGTTGCCCGCTCGGTCATGCTGGATGGAAAAGAGATTCCACTCGCAGCAGAATTTTTTGCGACGACGCAAGATATCTATCTCCTACTAAAAATTCTTCCAGAAGATTTTTCCGATTGCGATACCGCAGATGCTCGCCCGGCTGATTGTGTGCATGCCTCCCAGCGAATCGCCAAAATGGTTTGTTGTGATGCCCATGAATTAGGCGCATCGCATATTTACAGCATTGCAGAACAACTCGCAGAGCATCAACTGGCAATTCTCAAACGAGCAGCCCGGCAAGTCATTGCGCAAATTTCTTACAAGCCGAAACACATCATTACATCCGGGAGCAGCGAGTTTCTCGTTCAGAAACTGATCAAAGAAATTCCTGAACTGACTCAGGCAGATGTTGTTTCGCTGACAGAAACAGTCAGCCCGGAAATTGCCTCAGCCGCCTGTGCGCACGCGGTGACATTTCTGGCCTATGAACGTTGTTAATTCTTCTGCATGATTTTTGTAGAGAGGCAGAATCGTATTGGGTGTACATGGGGGTTTATGCAGTCGCGTAAACAGGTTTGTTTGATGGGAAGGTGGCGAACCGCGAATAAACATGAATTTTCGCGAATTAACTTTCAGTCATCGTATCTGTTTTTTTTCCTTTTCTTTCCGTCGTCGCGTCTTTGCGTGAAACTCTTTTTTCTAAAATTCTTCTCTTCTTTTTGTTTTGCCTCGGTGCTCTCTGTGTCTGCGTGGTTCACATTTTTCTTTTTCGTAGTAATAATATCCTGCCACCTTTGCGCAGCACTTCCTTGATAAGATACTAACGCCTAAAACCTACTACCTAACGCCTACTTCCTGACCTGACTCGCCTGAAAGAGATGCACCAAGAATGAATTTACGGGAGGAAAAGCGTCCAGCGGCGATCATCTTTATTCTCATTACAATGTTCATCGATATTCTGGGCATTGGAATCATCATTCCGGTACTGCCGGAGTTAGTGAAAGAGTTTTCGAATGGGAGTACCTCGCTGGCGAGCTGGTATGTTGGTTTAATTGCTGCATCTTATTCACTGATGCAATTTTTATTTGCTCCAGTTCTAGGAGCGTTGTCCGACAGATATGGGCGTCGTCCGGTCATCCTTGTTTCCATGTTTGGGCTCGGAATCGATTTTTTATTACAGGGGTTTGCTCCGAATATTACCTGGCTGTTTTTTGGGCGTCTGTTTGCAGGAGTATTTGGTGCGAACATTTCCACCGCGAATGCTTATATTGCAGATGTTTCTTCTCCCGAACAACGGGCCAGAAATTTCGGGCTGGCAGGAGCCATGTTTGGAATTGGCTTTATTTTCGGTCCAGCGCTCGGTGGTCTACTTGGTTCTGTTCATTTAAGGATGCCGTTCTTTGTTGCAGCAGGATTAGCTTTGTTGAATGGGTTGTATGGGTATTTTATTCTGCCAGAATCTTTACCAATCGAAAAAAGAAGCCATTTTACTTTCGCCAAGGCGAATCCGTTTCAAGCGATTAAACGTCTTAAAACGTTTCCAGTGGTAGCTGGTTTGGCGACGGCAATGGTCTTTGCCTCATTAGCTTTTCGAGGTCTGGAAAATGTCTGGGTGCTTTCGACCAGTTACCGCTATGGTTGGGACGAATTCGACAACGGAATTACTTTGGGGTTGGTCGGCTTGATGGCTGCGATTGTTCAAGGTTTTCTAATCAAACCAATTATCGCAGCTTTGGGGGAGCGTAGAACGCTCAAGCTGGGGCTACTGATTTCTACACTCACATTTCTGGCATACGGCTGGGCAACAGAAGGTTGGATGATACTGTGCATTATCATCCTCGGAGCATTTGGCGGTGTGACCGGACCTGCGATCCAGTGTATCGTCGCGAACCATGTTGACTCGTCAGAGCAGGGAAAAGTCCAGGGGGCTTTGACATCAATCGTCAGCCTGACAAACATCGTCGCACCGCTGCTTTTCACCACAGGGCTGTTCAGTTATTTCACATCCAGAGAAGCAATCGTGCAAATTCCTGGGGCTCCGTTTTACCTGGGAGCCGTCCTGCTTTTTATTGCATTAATCATCGTCGAGCGTTTATTCAAACGCTTCCCGAAAACAAAACAGAGGGATGCACCTTGAGGTTTGCGTGACTTTGCCCGTAGGAAAGGTAGCTCATTCGAAAGTGACGTTATGTCGTATTTGAGAATGAGTGGCTGTTTCTGCTGTCTCCCAGAACTGGCTTCCTGGAAAATTATCTACAGCTTCGGCTCATCGCTTTGCAGATCGCGAAGATACTTAGCCATCTGGGCTTCGTAGCCGCGGTTGACCGGGCGGTAGTAAGTTTTATCGACGCCCAGATAATCCTGTTCGAGCCAGCCCTGTTCTGTGTTATGCGGATACTGATATCCTTCGCCATGCCCCATCCGTTTGGCTCCAGCGTAATGGCGATCTTTCAAATGTTTCGGGACCGGAACCAGTTGATCGTGTTGCAGATCGTGAATCGCTTCATCGATCGCGACATACGCCGCATTCGATTTTGGTGCGCACGCCAGATAGGTGGTTGCCTGCGAAAGGATAATTCTGCATTCGGGCATCCCGATCATTTCCGTTGCCTGAGCCGCAGATGTTGCCAGCGTGAGTGCGCGGGGATCTGCATTGCCGATATCTTCCGAGGCGGAAATCATCAAACGCCGGGCAATAAAACGGGGCGGCTCTCCCGCATCGAGCATCCGGGCCAACCAGTAAACGGCAGCATCCGGGTCACTCCCGCGAATACTTTTAATGAGCGCAGAAGCGGCATCGTAATGCTCATCCCCCTGGTTATCATACCGAATCACTTTGCGTTGCAGCGATTCTTCAATCAACGGTACCGAAAGTTGTCTCTGTTCTATCGGCAGATTTCCCAGTGAAAGAGCTGCAATCTCCAGCGCATTCAAAGCCCGTCTTGCATCGCCATCAGCCGTGTTCGCCAAAAACTCCAACGCATCAGGTTCAACCTGCACTTCAAGAGAACCGAGTCCCTGCTGAGTATCGGATAATGCACGCTGAAGAAGTTGAAGAATATCTTCCATTTCCAACGGCTGAAATTCAAACAGATGTGATCGACTTAGTAGCGGTGCAACCAATGCGAAGGAAGGATTATCGGTTGTTGCCCCGATAAAAATAACGGTTCCCTGTTCGAGTTCAGGAAGCAAAACATCCTGTTGAGTTTTTGTGAAGTGATGCAGTTCATCGACAAACAGAATCGTCCGTTGCCCGGAAGTGGAGAGATTCTTTTCCGCTTGTTGAAGTCCTGCACGAACTTCTTTCACACCACACGAAGCCGCGTTGAGGGCGATCCAGTCTGCGTTTGTCTGTTTAGATATCAGTTGGGCCAGCGTTGTTTTTCCGGTGCCGGGCGGTCCATAAAATATCAGCGAACCGAGCGTTTGCGTTGCCAGTAACCGGGGCAGCAAAGAGCCTTCTCCCAGGAAATGTTTTTGTCCTGCAAACTGAGCAAGCGACTGCGGTCTCATCCGCGCTGCGAGTGGTCGCACACGCTGACGATTTTTCTGCTCCACCTGATCAAACAATCCAGCCATTTTCAGTCCATGATGAGAGGGAGCACAGGAATTCCTGTCCATGATTACCAGGAGCACAGACATTCCTGTCTGTTAAAATTTAAACACCTTATCGGGGCCAAGTTGTACCGTTTGAGTCAGGTTTTTGTGTCAAATCAATAAAACGGGGTAGCCCATCCGCTTTTAGTGGTCGGGCTACCCTCATCATAAGTTATTTGTTCCGGTTTTATCCTGGTTAGGCTCTTATCAATGAAATGCTGTGCAAAACTGGCAGGATATCTTTGATGAATCGTAGGTTAGGTTTTCCAGCCTGAGACGAATTACACTGATTCTTTCAATGAATAAAACAGCGTTCACTGCTCAGTCAGAGAGTAAATCTCATGGAGACCACATTCGTCAGGCTGGAAAGCCTAACCTACTTTTTGGGCTCCGGCTTGTCCGGGTTAGGAAAACAGAGAAGATAAAACAAAAAGCCTCCGCCCTGCCGTTCAGACGAAATTTGTTCTGAACCCGCATCTAAAGGTGGGAATCCTGGTTCAGGTTTGCGCGAACCGCGCCTTGGCGGTGCCATGCTTGCCTGAGCCGATTGCTCCCGCGGCAGAACTCGTAGGGCCAACAAATTAAGGTCCAGCATCGAACAGGGCAGAGACTTAATTTTGTTCTCTACACAATATGTTACAATCAAAACTGACAGGAAACAAGCTTCTATTTCTGTTCTTCAACTCGGGTGAAAAAAAGATGAAAAAATCACCAATTGATCAAACCAAACCTGACCAGCCACTGAAAAAAAACGGGGCCGAAGAAATCTCGCCCTTCATCGAAGCGTTTCGCATGCTTTCCCACATTACGACCGCCATTATTTTGATGTTAATCTGCGGCGGCATCGGCTATGCAGTCGATCATTATCTGGGGATTAAAGGCGTTACCCTGATCGGTTTTCTCGGCGGGGGAACATTAGCACTACGGCATCTGATTGCAGCCACTTCGCGGTGATGCCTTTCTGTACGAAGCGAAAATTCATTCCGGCAGATAGAGATAAACCGTCTTGGGCATCGGTGTCAACAGTGGCGTCTTGATCCCGGATTTTCGCATGACCCAGCCAACCCAGGAATTGCATGTGTTGAGAATGTGGTAATTCCCTTGGGCTTCGTAAAAGGCATCGAACTGGTTATAAGAAGCATCGGGGATGAAAATCAACTTCTCGTTTTCATCCCGTTCGATACAACCCTGGATTGCCTGAACCATCGCTGCATATTGTTTTTCAGAAATGATGACCGACCGCATATTTTCATCGGAGACAGGTTTACTCTTCATCACCACATGCAGGCAGCAAGGCGAAGGAGTGAACAATGCTTTTAAGGCCATCGAAATCTTGAAGTCTGCCCAGGTTGGCGTATCGACATAAAACCCTTTATCTCCCCAACCAATCGCGACATAGGTTGCAGCGCTGGTGTTGCCTGCAAAATTTTCTTCCGGGAAACTTTCCCGCCAGTCGATGAGATCGGTTTGAATCGGCACAACAACATCAGCATGCACGCCGTTGGAAGAAATAAAGATTTCAATCCCCTCGGCTGCTGGTTCAAAATCGTTATTCACGGGAATCAAGCCAATCAATAAGATCAGCAAATAAAGCAAAAATATCCCACCAAAGAAGCGGTACATGCGCCGAAACCATCGCCATCTCCAGCTTATCACTACGGGGGTTTGATCCTGCGATTTCTTTTGGCGACGAAAAGGAAACATCACTCGATTCCTTGGAAAGCCTTGGAAAGCGAAAATCTGAATGCAGATTGGATTTACAAGACTGATTCAAATCAAATTAACAGGCCCGCGTTATCATAGTAGGTGGGTTCAATTTTGAAATGCAATTATATACGGGTGCAAACACACCATCCGACAAAAATCCCCAACCACGCAGTGGTTATTGGACAGATTCTTAGTGGTAAAAATGGTTGCCGCAGTGCCGAGCAGGGTGTTCAATATACTTTGCGCTGTCGGGAAGAGGGGATGCCCATTGCTTCGCGGTATTTGGTAATTGTTCGTCGGGCCAGCGTGTAACCGTATTTGTCCATTTCATCGACCAGGGCTTTGTCGCTGAGCGGCTTCTGTTTATTTTCGTTATCGATGACTTCCTGCAACTTCAAACGAATTTTCTGCCAGGAGACTTCATCGCCATCTGCAGTCGTTGTTCCTCCCCCGAAGAATCGACGAAGTGCAAATAAGCCGCGTGGCGTTTCGATCCATTTCCCATCAACAGCCCGGGAAACAGTCGTCACATGCACGCCGACATCATCAGCAACCTGCTGCATTTTTAAGGGAACGATTGATTCGGGGCCTCTTTCCAGAAATTCGGTTTGATGATTCACAATCGCCTGGGCAACTTTTCGCAAGGTTCCCTGACGTTGTTCAATCGAATCGATCAACCATTTTGCCGATTCGATTTTCCTGTGTATATATTCTTTTGTTTTCTCATCGGGATCGCCTTGCAGCATTTTGAGATATCTGCCCGAAATTCGCAATTCGGGCGTGTAATCGTTAATTAATTCTATCGTCCACTTTCCGTCTTCCCCTTCTTTGACTCGCACATCGGGGGTTACATTTTGCGAGACTTGCGAGATAAACCGTCGCCCGGGATACGGGTCAAGGTGCCGCATCTGTTCTAACGCCTGCTTAATGGTTTCAATGGAAAAACCAGTTTTGCGTTCAATTAACGGCAATCGATTCTGACTGATATCTTCCAGATGGTTGCTAATTAAAGTGACCAGCGTTTCTTTCATCTCTGTATCGTCAGTCAATTGCAGCAGTAAGCATTCCTGCAAATTCCGCGCACCCACACCGGGAGGATCCAGTTTTTGGATCAGCCCTAAAACGCATTCAGCAACTTCCCTGGATATTTCAACACCATAAACCTGAATGATCTCCGGCAGCGTCCCTTGCAAACGGCCCTGTTCATCAAGATTCTGTATCAGAAATTCGCCAAAATCTCGCTCTTCAGGATCGATCTCGTAAAAGTGAAACTGTTCGAGAAGATAATCCTGTAGCGATTGCGGATGAGCTTCGAGATTGCCGATTAAATCGTGCTGACGGTCTGAAAATTCGTCAATTCGATTCGCAGAGGGTTTTCCTCCCGAAGTAAAATTGTCTTCGGGCCACTCTGCGGAAAGTTCCAGTAATCGCTCAAAATCGGCTTCGTTGTTGTGGTCGTTATCAACAACCATTTCCTGCTGTTCGATTTCAGTTGATGCCGAAGCAGTTGGCATTTCCTCTTCGTACGAATCTTGCTGCTTGGGGTCTACTGCTTCCAGAACAACGTTTTCTTCAAGCTCCTGATCAATTTTTTCCTGGAGTGCCATCACAGACATTTGCAGAATTTCCATCGACTGGATCATCTGCGGAGCCAGCTTCATCTGCTGGCTCATCTTCATGTTTTGTGATAAATTCAGGTGCATGTTATCAAGAACTTCATCCTTTTCATTACGAGTTTATCGAATGTGTCTTCTCAGTTTCTTTCTAACGGGAATCGCCTTGATAAGTCTAGCTCAAAATGCCTGACGACCACGTAACGCATCGGCCAGCATTTCTCGATTGGCAAATTCCAACACCGAACCAGAGGCAATCCCTCGGGCTAATCGCGTGATTGTCACTTCTTCATCCGCCAATAAATTAGAAATAAACAGGGCCGTCCCGTCTCCTTCGAGTGTTGGGTTGGTCGCCATGACTATTTCTTTGACTCCTTGCGATTTCACTCTCTGTACCAATGCGTTGATCGTCAGTTTCTCTGGCCCGATCCCGTTCAAAGGAGATAAACAGCCATGCAAAACATGATACTGCCCTTCGTACGCTCCCGATGCTTCCAGGGAAATAACATCTTTGGGCTGCTCGACAACGCAAACCAAAGTTGGCTCACGCTTTGAATCTTTACAGATATCACATAGTTCCGATTCCGTTAAGACGAAGCAGTTACTGCAGCGTTTAATATTCCGTTTGACCGAATCGATCGCTTTAATCAACGCCCCGGCTGATGGTCGATCTAAATTGACTACGTACTGCGTGAGTCGCTCTGCCGATTTACGACCGATCCCCGGCATCTTGGCAAACTCTTCGATCAACGCCGCGACGCTGGGACCATAGGGATGTGTTTGTTCTTCCATGAAATACTCTTTGATACTGCTATTCCTTAGGGAAAAGTAGGTTAGGCTTTCTAGCCTGACAAATGTGGTCTCCATGAGCTTAACTCTCTGATTGACCAGTGATTGCTGTTTTATTCATTGAAAGATCAGTGTAATTCGTCTCAGGCTGGAAAGCCTAACCTACGACTCATCAATAATATCCTGCCACTTTTGCGCAGCATTTTATTGATAAGGTACTAAGAACCTTGTGGACCTAATCCCATATTGGACATGGCATCTTGAAGACCAGGCAGATTCATCCCGCCGGTCATTTCAGACATTTTTTCTGCTGCAGCCTGCTTGGCATTATCAAGAGCCTGATTCACTGCAGAAACAACAAGGTCTTCCAGCATTTCGCGATCTCCCGATTCAAGAATCGCCGTTTCAATCTCGCAGTTAAGAATTGTCTGCTGAGCGTTCGCGGTCACCTTCACCATCCCACCACCTGCTTCGCCGGTCACTGTGACTTCTTTCAATGAGTCCTGGAACGTTCCCATTTTCGATTGCAGTTCCTTTGCCTGCTTCATCATCGAAGCCAGCCCGCTCAATTTATCAAACATCGTTTATTCTCCTCGGGATAATCCCGTTAATATCGATTCAATCGTAGGATGCGTCGTGACGCACCCTACAATATAAATTAAATGAATATAAATTAAATGTAATGAGGGAAGTTATTTCAGGACTATTCCTAACCCGGCATAGCCGGAACCAATGTAGGTTAGGCTTTCCAGCCTGACAAATGTGGTTTCCATGAAGCTCACCTTTTGATTTACCAGCGAACGGACTTTTTTTCTCGAAAAGTTTGCGCGTAGTGATGCCAGGCTGGAAAGCCTAACCTACTTTCTGATTCTTGTTGTCTGACCAAGCGTCGCGTTAAAAATCGTCTCTGCGGCTTGAACGAACTCATGTTTTTCCATTTGAGGTTTCGGCGAAGCTGATCCTGTCTCTCTAGTCGAATCAGTTTTCGCTTCGCTCGCCTGCTCCAACCGAATTCGTACCTGAATCTGCTTCTGCCCCGTCAATTTCTGGACCTGCTCAGCGATTTGCTTAACCGATTCCGGCTTGCCATCAAAGTAGCTCTTTGAGAAAGCGTAGTTCGAATTGAAGAATAAATCCAGACGATTTGGCGCAATAATTGCTGTTCGCCCCACTTGCTTTAAGTGCACGGATATCGCATCTCCCATGGTAGTAACAAGTTGCGATAATATATCCTGCTTGGAATTTTCTTCAAAAGGAATCAATTGTCTGGCTGGGATCGCCTCTGCAGGGGGGGGGTCTGATGTGATTGTAGCGGGCGAGTCAATTTTTTTTTTCGTGGGCTGCCAAGGGGTTGCCATCGAAGTTGATATGGGGGGAACATCGTTCACCTGGCGAGGTTCGCTAGACAAAACCGCTTGTGGTGCCTGCCCCCCAGCCAATGTGATCACGCCCGTTTCACTACTTTTCAAATCGGCAATCAAGCCCGAAAGACTTTCCAAATTTTCCAGTTGAGAGACGCGAATCACAGCCAGATCAATTAACGCTCTGCCGTGCGAAACACGAGCCAGTCGCCCTTTCGCTTCAGAAAGAATCTGCATCGCAGCAGTAATTGTTCCCAAACCAATTTGCTTCCCTAGTGTTGAAAAAGTTTCCCGCTGGAGAGAACTGACACCAATTAAATCAACCGAATCTGCACCGCAGCAAAGGACCATTAAATCTCGATAACAGTTCACGAGTTGATCAATCAAATTCCCCAACTGAACGCCATCTTTCACTGCTTCGTTAATTTCATCCAGAAGTGGTCCTTGTTTTTTCTGGTGAATGAAATTCAGAATTCTCAGCAGTCGATCATCCTCAGCCGTCCCGAGCAATTGGTTGACATCGCGTGCTTCAATTTTATCTGCACCGAACGCGAGCAGTTGATCGAATAGAGACTGGCTGTCCCGCATCGATCCGCCTGCCCGGCGGGCAACTAAATCGATCGCTTCGTTGGTGACCTCGACTCCTTCGCGTTCTGAAATCTCTTTCAAGCGTTGGGCGATCACCTGTGTTTCGATGCTGGCGAAATCAAACCGTTGGCATCGGGAAAGAATGGTGTCAGGAACCTTTTGTGGTTCTGTTGTACAAAAAACAAACTTCACATTTGGCGGCGGCTCTTCCAGCGTTTTCAGCAGCGCATTGAAAGCCTCTTTGGTCAGCATGTGAACTTCATCGATAATATACATTTTGATGTGAGTTCGCATCGAGCGAATGCCAACGTTAGCGCGCAAGGCGCGGATATCATCGATACCCCGGTTGGAAGCTCCATCGATTTCCATCACATCGACATCCCCTCCTTCTGCAATCGCCAGACATAAATCGCACTTGTTGCAGGGATTCCCATCAACTGCTTCGGGGCAATTCAAAGCCTTGGCAAGAATGCGAGCCATCGACGTTTTGCCAACCCCGCGTGCCCCGGTAAACAGATAAGCGTGAGCAACACGGTCGCACAAAATTGCATTTCGCAGTGCCTGTGCAACATGCTGTTGTCCCACAACTTCATCAAAAGTCTGCGGACGATAACGACGGGCCAAAACCGTATAAGACCCCGTTGCTTCAGTCATAATTCATCTCTTTCAATAACCTAAACCGGATAAACCAGAACTAAACAGAGAGATAGGCGTTAGGGAAAAGTAGGTTAGGCTTTCCAGCCTGACAAATGTGGCTTCCATGAGATTGACTCTTTGATTGACCCGATCTCTTCAGTGGTTGGGTGCAGTCAGGCACAAGATGCTTGCGCCCTGTGCGTTCAATATCAATGAAACATACGATGTAAAAGAAGCCACATGGCGCGAACCTCTTGCTGCTACGCAACCCAACCGCTAAAAGCGGATGGGCTACCCAATCCTCTGAAAATATCCTGAAAATTATTGTAGCTACTTATCCCAGGCGATGGAAAGCGAGTTCGCAATACAAAAGCGACTCGGCTTTCCCATCTTTCGGGTTATTTAGCAGGCAGGTTTATTTCAGACGTTCACACCCGCGATTTGCCGCGTCCTCGCCCATGCACGCTCAGAATTCAATCACTCTGTCTCGGGACGAGGCTGGTTGCTCCAGTGCCCGGAATCATCTTTCCCTTTGACCCAGACACCTTTTTCATTCCATCCCAAATGGGCATGAACATCTGCAGCAGCGTATCGTAATGTTAACGCACAACGCCTGCGAGCTGAATTGTTTGGTTCCGAGCCGTGCAGCAGTAAATCGGAATGAATCGAAATCTGCCCCGCCTTTAACGGGTTTTCGATCAGTGAACCATACTGCTTTGGATTATCAATCGTCTGATTGAGTACATTATGTTCCTCAGCGGTACTGGGACGATAGGTCATGTGACCATGCAAATGGGAGCCAGCGATAAACTTCATGCCGCCGTTTTCCATATCGACATCATCAATTGCGAGCCAAACCGTCAGCGCCTTACTTGGCGATAAAGGCCAGTAACTTGAATCCTGATGCCAGGCGACCGCTTTACCATCGTGAGGCATCTTGCAAAAAAAGTGCGCTCCCCAACCGATGACGTTCTCGCCAAATAAATCGGAAACAATCGCAACAATTTTTGGATGATTCAAAAGATCCCAAACGGGACCATGTTCAAGATGGGCAGAACTGATCGAATAACTGTCGCCCCCCTTGGCTATTTCCCGTTGAAGTAAATCATCGAAGTAGTCACGAATATTTTTGATTTCGTCATCCGAAAAAATAGAGAGCGGACGGATCACCCCCTGCTTGTTGTAAGATTTCACCTGCGAAACGGTAAGTGCTTCAGGAGAGGTGATTTCACTGGGATAGAAATTAAGATCACGTTCAATCGAATCTAATTCTTGCTGATCAGGAATAATTTTGTATTGTTGATTCGCCATCAGATACTCCTTCATTGGAAAACATTACGTCTGCTAAACAAAGGCTACCGAATATTCAATGAACAGTCCACAAACCCTCGATATGTTACTGGCAGCAGTTGTGAAATTCTCCACTAGGCAATGATTGCCTTCTCGATTAAAATTCATTCTCTGTTGTGGGAAGCACTTTTTTGAAAGCCATCTTCAAAAAGAACATTTCACTCAGCTCCTATCCACTCGATTGTGTCCGAGTTGTGGCTGATTATTTTGATAGCAATCAGCGATCAACATCAAAGCAATAATCAACCATTCCTTCCTTAAATTTCCCTCCAATTCTGGAGTCTGTATATGCAATCAACATCCCAATTGTTACCGGCGGTGTCTAAATTCGTCATCGTTTCTGTGGTGCTTTGCATGATGACAGGTTGCCAGTTGCTGCCTCATTCTTTGCAGCCAGCCCAGTTGCGTAAACTTAATCGAGGTCCGGAGTTAGGGCGAGATTCCTATAACTTTTCCATCAAGGATCCGGCAATTCCTTCAAAAGATAATTATGTCAATGATGAGATTTCCGAAGCAATGAACCGAGCATTGAGTGATCAATACGGCGGTTTAAATCCGTAGGCTTCTCTTCTTGATTTTCTCAAGTTTTTTATTATCGAGTACATTGGAAAATGTCATGGCTATGTTCGAACAGCGCCCCTACCGTCAGAAGAAGAAATCGCTTTGGTCGATCTGGTGGTTTGTCGGTTTGATGGCAAGTGGATTAACCGCCTGGCACCTGGAATTGATTCCGTTTGGAGATCAACAAACCGTCGGGATTTTGCTGGTAGACGAAGATTTTGTTCAACAGAATGATCTGCTCAACCAGCCGATTGTAAAATCGACAAAAGATTCTGCAGCGATGTCCCACTCCGAATTCCCCTCCTCTCAAAGGCAGGAAGCATTCGGACAACTCAACCCGCCCGAACCACCCGGTGTGGAATCGCAAGCGGAACCTGCTTTTGGAGTTTCCGTTGCCTCCTACGCCTCAAAACAAAATCCAGCCATTCAGCAGGCAAGTTACGAACAAACAATCCCCGAACAGAATCATTCAGCAACACCGCCGCCGCAACCTTTCTTCGAATCGAAAGAAGAATTCGTTCCTGTCCGCACATTAACTTACCGACCTGAAACCGAACCGGTTAATGCAGCGCATATTCCCACTGCCAAGTCACCCCTGCCGATTCAATATGCGAATCATCAACAGGTTCAAAACAGAAACGCCAACAAATTTTCTAATCCGGATTCTCAACAGACAGCCGCTTTGCAAAATTTAAAGAAGCCATTTCAGTTAAGCCCTCAAGCGGAGCAGATTATCCTGCGGCATCGTGAACTTTCCTCCCAATATTGGCACCATCCGCAGCAGCGCACAGATTTTGCAGTCGAACTGGAACAACTGGCGAAGAAAATTTATTTTTCTCCCGAGACCAATTTTCTGCCCGCTTACGAAGTTCAGCCAAACGACCAGCTTCGGTTGATCGCCAAGCAGTACGATGTTCCCTGGGAATACCTTGCGAATTTGAATCGCACGAAACCGGAACAGATTCGTCCTGGGCAGAAACTGAAAATGATTAAAGGACCGTTTGATGCCGTTGTCGATTTGAAAGATCATCGCATCACCATTCATGCCCATGGCTACTACGTATGCAGTTTTCCTATCGGAACAGGGAAGGATCATTCCAGCCCAACTGGTAAATTCCCTGTACTCAATAAAGAACGAAACCCAACTTATTACGGATCAACAAAAACGATCAGTCGAGACGATTCGCTCAATCCACTTGGCGAACATTGGATCGACCTGGGCAACAGCTACGGCATTCATGGGACAATCAATCCCGACTCAATCGGACAATCGCAATCCAAAGGCTGCATTCGTATGAACAATGCCGATGTAGCTCAAGTGTTCGACCTGCTCACAACAAAATCACTGGTGACCATTCGAGAGTAGCCCAACACGACTGGTTTATTGAGGCAGCCGTTGTTAAAAGAACATTTGCTGAACGACATTCGGTACTGTTTTGAGAATAGTTGTAAGTCGTAATATATTGACGTTATTTCCTCGTCTCCAAGATTCTGTTTGAAAACGAGTTGAACCTGGCGCTGTCCAGTTAGACACAGAGCTTCCATCGCGGCGCAGCCGCGAACAAACTTCAACACGATTTGACGCAGCGTTCACAGAGATTCGCGGAGAAAATAAATTTCATAACAGCTTCTATGAGAACAACTTCAGTTGCTTTGAATACTTAGTTAAGTCGATGGGATTGCCAGAGTCAATTTGGTCATACAGCGTTTTTAATTCGGCATCTGATAGCCCCTTAGGAACAAATCTAAATGCTGAAGCTGCGACATAATTTGCTAGTTCTTCAAAAGCCAACCAACGGCGTCCTTCAGCTTCAGCGACCATACCGGTTGTATTTGATCCAGCAAAAATATCAACAACAAGATCATCTGGCTCCGTAAGAAATCGAATGAAAAATTGCGGGAGTTTTGCTGGAAAGCGTGCAGGATGCTGCTTGACCTCCACAGCCTTGCAAGCTGAAGTATATTGCCCATTTGATTCCGAATTTGGTATCTGGAGCAAATTAGAAGGAATTGCACCTCCATTATCCTTCGCGCCAAACTTATCGCTGATGTCGTGCCCCGAAGGGCGTTTTGCTGGCTTGTAGAAGCTCTCTGGGTCTTTGAGTAACTTTTTCATGCGATCACTGTATTCAGTAAGGACATTGGAACAATTTGCTTTGACCCAAGCAGTTTTCCCAAGCCACCAGACCGTGTTGACAGAATCCTTGGCTCGCAATTTTCGTTTATTGACCCACTCGATAGGGCTTGGTAACTTCGAAGGATTGAACCAATAAAAGTCCTCAGCCAATACGAAACCCAATTCATCACATAATCGCAAAAGAACACGAAAATTATAGAGGCTTCTGGTAGGTGTTCCTCGTTCGTAGGCACCGCCAAGATCAATCACAAAGCTACCATCCTCGCGTAATTTCCGATGGACAATCTCTGCAAATGTCATCAGCCAGTCAACGTACTCTTCTTGAGATTTATTGCCATAAGATTTTTTACGCAATAATGCAAAGGGAGGGCTTGTAATGACAAGGTTGACACTCTCATCAGGAAGAAGCTCTAGAAGTTTCCGAGAATCTCCAATATGGGCCGTTCCGTATGGCGTACGATAGGCTGCTGTGGCATCAATATTGGTTAGTGCAGACGACATCTATAATCCCTTGCTGAACGGGTAACACAAAAATGTGCTACTTATAAAGTGTAGACTTATTGTCTTCATTATGCAACGCTTCTCGCTCCATGACATTGAAGAATAAACAGACTGCTCGTGAAATTTTTGCCAGCAATATGAGGCAAACCCGCAAAGAGACAGACCTCTCTCAAGAGGCACTGGCCGACCTGTGTGGGTTGCATCGAACATATATTGGCTCCGTAGAACGTGGTGAGCGAAATGTCTCCATTGATAACATGGAAATAATTGCAACTGCACTCCGCTGCCGAATCCAAGATCTTCTTGAAGAGTCCCCTGACAATGCACCCCGACAAAGCTAAACTCGATGAGTTATGGCCTGCCATTGAAGAATACCAAAAACTCGCAGAAACACACGGGATCAATGATATTTTTCAAGATAATGGCGGAAAGCTCCTTCAAGTTCTGTTGATCACTGGCTTGGAACAACTTCCGGGGCGAGAAGGAAATGATGCAAAAGACGATGCAGGTAATGAGTATGAATTGAAATCAGTTAATATCAATTTAACCAAGAGTTTTTCAACTCATCATCACATGAATCCCGTGATCATAGGAAAGTATCGACAGGTCGCTTGGATTTTTGCCGTGTATAAGGGCATCAAGTTATTAGAAATTTGGCAGCTTACTCCTGCTGAACTCGAGTATTACTACACTAAATGGGAAAAGAAATGGGAGCATGATGAGGGGAAAGATATCAACAACCCTAAAATTCCTTTAAAATTTGTGCGAGAGAAGGGCAAGCAACTCTATGCCCTTGGTTCAACAAACTAAACCTAAGCCTTACGATATCGCTTCGACGAATTTTCTGGCTTGTTCCTCAATGGCATCAAAGTTTTTTTCGTCCAGCCATGATTTTTTCAACAGGGAACTTCCGATGCCCACCGCGCACGCGCCGGCTGCGAAGAAGTCGCTGATGGTATCGAGATCGACTCCGCCGGTTGGCATCAATCGAATTTGAGGCAGTGGTCCTCGCAGATTTTTAATGTACTTCGGCCCGATCGGATCAGAAGGGAAAATCTTGACGATATCTGCTCCCTGTTGCCAGGCTTGAATCACTTCAGTTGGCGTGAATGCGCCGGGCAGAATTGGCTTGCTGTAGCGCTTCGCCATCTGAATGATTTCGGGATCGGTATGAGGCGAAACTATAAAATCTGCTCCAGCCAATATAACCAGCCGGGCCGTCTCTGCATCGAGAACCGTTCCCGCACCAAGCAACACTTCATCATCCAGTTCCTGGCGAGCCTGCTTCAAAATATCGATGGCATTCGGAACCGTCATCGTAATTTCGAGGGAGCGTATCCCTCCCCGCACCATCGCACGGGAAGCTTCGACCAACAACTCCCCGGAATCCGCCCGCAAAATAGCGACCAGTTTATCATCCAGTAATTGGTTGAGGATTTCTTGATGTGATTTCATTTTTCTTTCCTTTGCAATCTTTCTCTTATCTTAATTTGAAGAAATCTCTATTCATATTGTACGAAAAAGGTCTCACGTTAATCACCAACTTCTCATTTCTCTGACTTGCTTCTTTAAAAGGTGTTTTAATCCTCAGTTGCAATTTTATTTTTGTTTTTGCAGACTATCGATAATAATAGAATGTAGGCATGAATCCCTCGTCTGTAAATCAATGTTATAGAATTACATCTTATGAAATCCTTTTTCGATCTTTCAAGCTCCCTGCAATGGGGATTTCTCGCAGGAGTTTTTTGCATTATGACGGGTATGAATCAAACAGTTGCATCTGGTGAATCTGGCACAAAAGAATCTGCTCAGCATATCGCCTACGTTGGCACCTACTCGCAAAATGGCAGCCAGGGAATTTATCGAATTCAATTCGATTCAGAAACAGGTTCTCTGAAATTGCTGGAAGGGACCAACGCGATAGAAAATTCATCCTTTCTCGCGATCCACCCGAACAAAAAATATTTGTACGCGGTCAGCGAAGTCGCCAAGTACAAGGGAGAAGATACCGGGTCTGTTGTTGCGTATCGAATTGAAGGGGACCAGGGCGAACTGGTTGAATTGAATCAACTCGCAACCGGCGGAGCTGTTCCGTGTCATCTTTCTGTTGATACCACCGGTCATTCGCTTGTGCTCGCCAATTACACCGGAGGCAGTATTGCCAGCTTTCGTTTGAAAGATAATGGCGAACTCGATTCACCAATGGCCAGTTTGATGCAGCATCACGGGCAAAGCATCAACAAAGATCGGCAAGAATCTGCCCATGCGCATTCAGCGAACATCTCTGCAGATAACCGTTTTGTTTACGCCGCCGATCTGGGGATCGATCAAATTATCATTTACCGGCTCGATCCTCAAACGGCAAAGCTATCTGCAAATGACCCTTTCATTATTAAAGTGAAACCAGGTTCCGGCCCCCGGCATTTTACATTCCATCCACAAAAAGATTTCGCCTACGTTCTTAACGAACTTTCCTGCGATGTGATTGCCTTCAAACGAAACCCAGGCAATGGCGATCTGGAAGCCTTGCAGACAATTCCAACCGTTCCGGAAGTTAAGCCGGGCTACTCCACCGCAGAAATTCGCGTTCATCCAAACGGAAAATTTCTGTACGCCTCCAACCGCGGGCATAACTCTCTGGCGATTTATCGTATCGATCAATCAACCGGATTGTTAACCACGTTGGGGAATGAACCAACGGGGGGAGAAATGCCACGAAATTTCAATTTCGATCCGACAGGCAAATTCATTCTGGTAGCTAACCGGGTATCGAATAACATCATTGTGTTTCGCATCAATCAGGAAACCGGCTTGCTTAACAGAACAAAAAATGAAATAGAAATTCCGATGCCGGTCTGTATTCGATTTCTGAAATAGTGGCTTTCTAATCCCTGGGCAAAATTCAGACACCTTTGCCAGTTACTTTATTTTGCGGCAACACAACTGATACGACTTGCCAGATCACTACTTATATTCGATAAATCGCTCAGAAAAATACGATAATTTATTATGTTCCGCAACAGTAAATTGGATACCATACTACTGTTTCGGAATGAAACTGTTCCTGCACTGAAATCTCATTTTCTTTTCTGAAGTGATATCATGATTGACAGCAACAAAAACGCATTGGCTTCCAATAACGAACCGGAACGAGTGACGGGACTTTCCTATCGGGAATTTGTTCACGAATTCCGCATCCCTCGCAAACCGGTCATCTTTCAGGATGCCACCCGGCACTGGAAAGCCCTTGAATGGACTCCCGAACTGCTTCGTGAAAAATGTGCTCAGCGCGAAGTGAAAGTTCGAAATAATGAAGGGGAACGAACAATCCCCTTTGATGAACTTATCGATGCCATCAAAACCTCGACTATCGATAATCCCTTCTTTTACGCACGCAATATCGATATTGAACACGATCTGCCAGAGTTATGGCCTGATATTCAACCGGGAATCAAATACACGAAAAACGACTGGAGGTGTTCTCGGCTGTTGCCTCGCGATTTCATTTTCCCCAGCGGACTCCAGGAATTTTTCTTTGGTGGTGCAGGAGCCAGTTTCCCCAGATTGCACTGTGATTATTGGGGCATGGATGGTTTTGTAAATCAGATTTACAATGATAAAACATTCTACTTTGTCAGTCCGGAACAATCTGATCTGGTGTATGGAGATGAAGATGGAGGGTTAACCAGTCGGATCGAAGATATTACCAATCCCGATTTAGAAAAGTTCCCGAAATTTGCAGAGGCCAATCTGATCAAATTCATTCTGCATCCCGGCGATACCTTGTTCATGCCCAGCGGCTGGTGGCACACGACCTACATGCCGGAAACTTCAATTACGGTGATTGGGGCTACATGGAATGCTCAAAACTGGTTCAAATTCTGCCAGCAATATCGCGAACGTGCCAGGGTCTCAAAACTTAAAAAGGCCCTGATGTTGGGTTACCTGATCGCGTTCGGTTTACTCAAGCATGTTGCCGAACCGATTGGTTTATAAGTACCGTGAAAAAGTATTTACTTTCCATTGAATCGACCTGCGACGAAACTGCCGCTGCGGTCATTGATGAAAATGATCAGATTCTCAGTTCGGTTGTCTCTTCACAAATCGATCTCCACAAAAAATACGGCGGCGTTGTCCCCGAAATTGCAGCACGGGCGCATCTGGAACGCATTCTCCCCGTGATTGATGAAGCGATCACACAAGCGGATATTTCGTTACAGGATCTTTGCGCGGTCGCGGTCGCCACACAGCCTGGTCTGGTTGGCTCTTTACTTGTCGGGGTGACTGCTGCCAAAACGCTGGCGATGCTTTTGGAAGTCCCACTCATTTCCATCGATCATATCGCAGCTCATATTTATGCCTGCAAGCTTCATGCCGGGGAAGATGTTTTCCCTGCGGTCGGACTGGTCGTCAGCGGTGGTCACACCAACTTATACGATTGCCAATCTGCCTTGGACTTGAAACTACTCGGTTCCACGATTGATGATGCAGCCGGGGAGGCTTTCGATAAAGTCGCTCAAATCCTGGGACTGTCTTACCCCGGCGGACCAGCCATCCAGCAGGCTGCCAAACAGGGAGACGCAAAGCGATTTCAGTTTCCGCGTTCCTTCCTGAAAGAGGAGAGACTTGCATTCAGCTTTAGTGGATTAAAAACCGCAGTCCTTTATCAAACACAAGGCCAACCCGGTGCGAACAAACAACCCCCAGAATTAACACCAACCCGAATCGCAGATATCGCCGCTTCGTTTCAGCAGGCTGTTGTCGATGTTCTGGTTGCCAAATGCAAACAGGCGATTCAAAAAACCGGACACAAAACTCTCTGCATCGGCGGTGGCGTCGCGGCAAATACTGAGTTCCGCATTCAACTGGAAACGATGTGCCAGCGTGAAAATATTCGTTTAATCATCGCCCCGATGAAATACTGCACCGACAACGCAGCCATGGGAGCGATCGCCTGGGAAAAATTCAAAGCTAAAAAATTCGCCCCCCTCGATCTCGACCCAACCCCCGGACTGGTACGTGCTTGATAAACGATGCATGGCAATCTTAATGCTCAACTCAATTTGTAACGATTCAGCTTTGACGTAGGGTCCGCAATAGCGGACCCTACGGTCATACTGGTCACATCCATCAACAGTGCAAGTTCAGCAAGCAAACGCAAAATGAGCTCATCTTTATCAGTATGAGAAAGCTCTGCAAGATTTGGCAATTGCTGTGACATCTGATAAACTCCTTACCAGATGTTGCTACAATAAAAAGAAAATCCTGCCGAGACCAAGTACCGCTGAGTCGTTGCGAAATTTGTAAGAAACACAAAGAAATTAACCGTTAATTATATAAAAGAGACCCGATGGAAACAGCCGCGATTAAAACCGATTGGAATGAGCTTGCAGAACAAGTCCTGGCAGGTCAATCTCCCAGTGAGCAAACTTTGCATGAGATCCTGACTTGCCCGAATGA
>Ga0316208_1000993_pt1 | contig 29185 bp, 29 predicted proteins | sample 3monopyrite_MG_FD_204944 | JGI IMG/M metagenome (GOLD analysis project Ga0316208, IMG submission 204944) | Microbial mat bacterial communities from mineral coupon in-situ incubated in ocean water Damariscotta River, Maine, United States -... | ecosystem: Environmental > Aquatic > Marine >... | reverse complement strand
GATTTAGGTTTGCCGGGTGTATTACCGGTGTTGAATAAAGACGTGATGCGCATGGCGGTGAAATTTGGTTTAGCGCTAGATGCTGAAATCGGAATGACCTCCGTGTTTGATCGTAAAAATTATTTCTACCCTGATTTACCTAAAGGTTACCAAACCACACAAATGGATTTTCCGATTGTCGGCAAAGGTTCATTAACGATTGAGTTAGAAGACGGTTCATCAAAAGTAATTGGTGTAACGCGCGCTCACCTGGAAGAAGATGCGGGCAAGTCTTTGCATGAAGATTTCCAGGGCATGACAGGTATCGATCTTAATCGTGCCGGCACTCCTCTTTTAGAAATCGTGTCTGACCCCGATATGTCTTCAGCAAAAGAAGCCGTGGCTTACATGCGTAAGATGCATTCATTGGTACGTTATATCGGTATTAGTGATGGCAATATGCAGGAAGGTTCTTTCCGTTGTGATGCGAATGTCTCGGTTCGCCCTAAAGGGCAAAAAGAATTTGGCACCCGTGCAGAATTAAAAAACATTAATTCATTTCGTTTTGTTGAACGCGCTATTAATATCGAAGTAGAACGTCAGATCGATTTAATTGAAGCGGGGGGGGAGGTCGTACAGGAAACCCGTCTGTATGATTCAGATAAAAATGAAACTCGTTCTATGCGTTCAAAAGAAGAAGCGAACGACTACCGTTACTTCCCCGATCCGGATTTACTGCCGGTAAAACTTACTCAGGAATTTGTTGAAGAAATTCGCGCGACCTTACCGGAACTGCCTGATGCTAAAAAAGCCCGTTTCATTGAAAGCTTTGGCTTAAAAGAAGAAGATGCAAACACACTTGTGGCGAATCGTGAAACAGCAGAATATTTTGAAGTGGTTGTTGAAAAGTGCGGTGATGTAAAGCTCGCTTCAAACTGGGTGGTTGGTGAATTATCGGGTTATCTTAATAAAGAAGACAGGGATATTACGGCAAGCCCTGTTACTGCAGACATGTTAGCGTTGTTGATAACACGTATTAAAGACAACACCATCTCAGGAAAGATTGCCAAACAAGTGTTCGAGGCAATGTGGAAAGGCGAAGGTAAAAATGCTGATGCTGTTATTGAAAGCCAGGGTTTAAAACAAATTACCGACACAGGTGCGATTGAAGCAATCGTTGATGAAATTATTGCTGCGAACCCGGAACAAGTTGAACAGTTTAAAGCCGGTAAAGAAAAAGTGCTTGGTTTCTTTGTTGGGCAATGTATGAAAGCCTCAAAAGGTAAAGCGAATCCTGGTCAGCTAAACCAGCTTATTCGTGATAAATTAAAATAAAATTTATCAGTTAAATTAGTCTACAAATTTTATTCTACTATAGTTACTTATAACCTTATTTTGTCGGAATATCTTTTTGCAGTATAAAATTAATAATCAGGAATATTATGATGAGAGTGTGCAAGCGGACAAGCTGCAACTTTTATATCGCCAGTCTTATCCTGCTGTTTTTTTTAGCCTTATTGCGGCATTTATCTATGCCAAAATATTGTGGGGGCAGGTTAACAACAATTCATTACTTATCTGGCTAGGTATCGTGGTCGTTGCTTCACTAATTAGACTATCTCTTTTCGTCACATACCGTCGTCAAAGTCCTGATGGAAAAAATATCCTAAAGTGGGAAAAACCCTATTTTATTACCCTTATGCTGTCATCATTTATCTGGGGTTTTGGAATAGTTTATCTAAGTTATAATTTGTCTTTTCTTTATCAGGCAATTACTTATTTTTTATTGATTGGTATGGCCGGTTCTGCGCTAACGGTTTATTCTGCGCTTCGTTATTTTTCAATTCCGGTTGTTGCGATTATTTTGCTGCCGATAACCGTTAGGTTTTTATTTTTAGAGCAAGACGCAGCGTTAATGATGTCGTTTGCAGGAATAATTTTTATGGTTTCTGCATATCGTGCAACGCGGGTTCTTTCCGATACGCTACATTATAGTTATATGCTGACACATGCACTTAGCCGGGCAAATGAAGAAGCTGAAAAGTTAGCCAGTACAGATATGTTGACCGGACTCAATAACCGGCGAGCCTTTACTGATTTATCAAATATACAAATTGAATATTGTAAACGTCATGAAAATCCTGTTACTGCAATTATTTTAGATGTTGATCATTTTAAAGATATTAATGACAAGTACGGACATGCTGCGGGTGACGCTGCATTGCAGCATTTAGCTGAGATATTACAAACAATTACACGTTCTTCAGATATTATTGGCAGGATTGGTGGCGAGGAGTTTGCCGTCTTACTCATTAACACACATGTCAATGAAGCCGTATTAGTTGCAGAAAAATTACGAAACTGGATAGCCGACCATCCGGTTCACATCGAAGAAGAATATTTTTCTATGACGGTCAGCATTGGTGTTGCTTCGGATAATAATTACAATCTTGAATTACTATTAAATCTTGCTGATAAAGCCATGTATAAAGCTAAACAAGCGGGTCGTAATAGAGTTATTTGCAGTGAGTAAAAGTTAAAAGATTATGAAAGATACATTACAACGATTTCTATTTGAAAATATTGCTGTGCGTGGTGAGATTGTTCATCTTGATGCTACCTGGCAAGCTGTTCTTGAACGACATGAGTACCCGTTGCCGGTACAAAAAGTACTGGGTGAGTTGATGTCGGCAGTTAGTCTTCTCATTGCAACACTTAAATTTAAAGGGCAACTCATTGCTCAAATTCAGGGTGATGGTCCGATAAGTTTGCTGGTCGTGGAAGGTACAAGTGAGAAAACCTTGCGTGCGACTGCTTCCTTGAAAGAAGGACATAATGATATTACAGATGAAAGTTTTCAGGGACTCTTCGGTGATGCACGTTTTGTCATTACTCTGGAGCCTGAACAGGGTGAACGTTATCAGGGAATTGTTGCATTAAGCGGTGATAATATTGCAGCAGCATTAACAGATTATTTATTGCGATCTGAACAGCTGGATACCGGCATCTGGTTAGTTGCTGATGATAAAAAATCAGCAGGATTGTTAATTCAAAAATTACCGGAAACTGAAAAAACAAAATCAAATATTATTGAGTTGGCTGATATTGATGGATGGAACCGGATTCAACAACTTTCATCAACCATTAAAGAAGAAGAGCTACTGGAATTAAGCGCAGAAGAAATTATTCATCGTTTGTATCATGAAGAAGATGTGCGAATGTTTGATGCAGAGAAAATATCGTTTCGTTGTCATTGCACCAGGGAACGCGTTGCAAAAATGTTATCGTCTTTAGGTGAAGAAGAAGTTAAGAGCATGATTGAAGAATTAAACACGATTGAGGTTGCATGTGAGTTTTGTAATCACAATTACATTTTTGACACTGTTGATGCAGAACAACTTTTTACTTCGGGTGTAGCTCATATATCATCTAATACAGAACATTAAGCTAACTACATACCGGGCAGGCAGGGTCTTTTTTCAGTTTTAAGCTACGCCATTCCATATTCAATGCATCAAGCATCAGTAACCTGCCATCAAGGCATTCTCCCATCCCGAGTAATACTTTGATGGCTTCATTTGCCTGAATCGAACCGATAATCCCAACAACCGGTGATAGCACACCATTATTGCTGCAGCTTGCATCAAGCTCACCTTGATCTTTATATAAGCAACGATAACAGGGGCTCGACGGCGTTTTATTGAAAACACTGACTTGTCCTTCTAATCGAATCGCTGCACCGGAAATAAGCGGGGTTTTATTTTTTACGCAACTTTCATTTAAAGCAAAGCGGGTGGTAAAGTTATCCGTGCCGTCGATAACAATATCTGCCGCAGAAACTTCATTAGCCAGCTCTTCTTCATCTAATCTTTTGTCATGGCAAGTAACGGTAATATCGGAATTTAAATCCTGAATCGTTTTTTTTGCCGATTCCACTTTTTTTAATCCAATATCATTAGTGTTATGTGCAATTTGTCGTTGCAGGTTAGAAAGTTCAACCTCATCATCATCCACCAGAACAAGATGACCAGCACCGGCTGCGGCAAGGTACATGGCAACAGGAGAACCAAGTCCCCCCATTCCAATAATTAATACCCGTGATGCCAGTAATTTTTCCTGACCCGTAATATCAACTTGTGGCAACATAATTTGCCGGCTATAGCGTAAGAGTTGTTCGTCGTTCATAGGGTGAAGGGTAAAGATAAACGAGGGAAGATGGAAGAGTTAATCTTTCTTAAATGCCTGTCATTGCGAGCGCAGCGAAGCAATCTCTAGGTTTTGTCGTATACATTATGAGATTGCCGCGCCATAAAAAACATGGCTCGCAATGACAGGTGTAAAATTAAAGATAATCGCGCCAGTGATCCGGACGTTTGTCGCGACAACCATGAGGGAGGTGTTGATAACGATTGATATAGGCTTCACGGGTACAGTTTGACTGGCCTTCGATGCAACCTAAGTTTGCGCGTTCGGTATCTTCTGTATAATGATACAACGCACGTTTGAGTTTGATCAGGAGGTGATTATCTAAATGAAAACCAACCGTCGTCAGTAATTCTTCAATATCGGCCAGGGTAAAAAAGCGCAAGTCATAACGTATAATTAGGTGAGTTTCAGAGATAGCATCTGCTAACACAACACCATCAAGATCAAGCAACATTTGGCATGCCGTCATCGCCTGATTGTCATTGTCATGTAGTGGATTAAACATGACATCACGTTGTTTCGTAAAGTTAGTCATAATATCTCCTGTTACTTTAATCCTAACCCTAATAGGCGCAGGGTCAAGTGCAGAAGTTGATTTATATGATTTAATTCTTTTATATAAGCGTATTAGCAATTACTTAAGGTGACCAACAGAGACACGTTGATTATCGTTATAGTCCTTATAGTTACGGACTTGCGTGAAGTTTGCGTCAGTTAACAAAGCACAAACTGCATCAGCCTGCTCGTAGCCGTGTTCAAGGAATAAAACCCCCTTTTCACAAAGGTGTGACGGGCTGTTTTTTATAATCAGACGAATATCATGCAAACCATCTTCACCAGACGTTAATGCTGATAAAGGTTCAAAGCGTACATCGCCTTGGGTTAGGTGTGGATCATTCTTTTTTATATAAGGTGGATTGCTGACAATGATATTAAATTGTTGCTGTGCTAATTTTTCAAACCAGTTACTTTGAATAAACTCAACATTTGAAATAGTATTTTTTTCAGCATTTTCTTTAGCAATATTTAATGCTGCAATAGATTGATCGGTTGCAGTCACAAAAGTATGGGGCCTTTCTTTTGCTAAACTCAAAGCAATCGCACCGGTTCCTGTGCCTAAATCTAAAATTTTCCATTGTGAATTTTCAGGAATACGTTCAAGCGCCAACTCAACCAGGCGTTCTGTGTCTGGCCGTGGAATTAAGGTATCAGATGTTACTTTTAAATTAAGCGACCAGAATCCGCGTTCACCTAAAATATGTGCGATAGGCTTGCCCTTAAGACGCTGTTCAAATAATTGCTGATATGAGTTTACTTGTTGTTGATCTAATTTGTGTTCTGGCCAGGCGCGAAGAAAACTACGATCTTTTTTTAATATAAAACATAGCAGAAGTTCGGTATCTAAATGCGCGGATTCTGAAACAGCTTCAAGCTGTTTGGTTGAGTTATGAATTAACTGAGAGATTGATATCATAAAAGATGAATTATGCTTCAGCCCTTAGCCCTTAGCCCTCATCGCTCATGGCAGCAAGTAGGTCAGCCTGATGTTCACTGATTAACGGTTCAATCACATCATCCAGTTTTCCCTGCATGACTTCATCGAGTTTATACAACGTAAGATTTATACGGTGCTCGGTAAGACGACCTTGTGGGTAGTTGTAGGTGCGAATACGTTCGGAACGATCACCGCTACCCACTAATGATTTACGCGTTGCAGATTCTTCACTGTGTGCTTTGTCTTCTTCAACTTGTTGTAATTTCGCTTGTAGGACTTTCATCGCCTGAGCGCGATTTTTATGTTGCGAACGTTGATCCTGACATTCAACCACAATGCCTGATGGGATATGGGTTAACCGAATAGCAGAATCGGTTTTATTAACATGCTGCCCACCGGCACCGGATGCGCGAAAGGTATCGACTTTTAAATCGCCGCTATTAATTTCAATGGTATCAATTTCATCAGCTTCTGCCATAACGGCAACGGTACACGCAGAAGTATGTACGCGGCCTTGAGATTCGGTTTCAGGAACACGTTGCACACGATGGCCGCCGGATTCAAACTTTAATCGTGAATAGGCACCCTGACCAATGATACGAATAACCACTTCTTTATACCCACCATGATCACCTAAACTTTCATTAATCAGTTCAACTGTCCAACGTTGTGATTCTGCATAACGGGTATACATTTTGTATAAGTCACCGGCAAAAATCGCCGCCTCATCACCGCCGGTGCCGGCACGTATTTCCAAAAAGATATTTTTATCATCATTGGGATCTACAGGTAACATGAGAATTTGTAATTCAGATTCTAATGCATCGATTTTTTCTTTGGCTTCTTTAAATTCTTCTTTGGCCATTTCACGCATGTCTTTATCATCGTCATCGAGCATGCGCTTTGCTTCATTTAAATTTTCTAAGGTTGATTCATAATTTTTAAAACAACCGACAACCGGACTAAGCTGAGAATGTTCCTGTGATAAAGCACGAAATTTATTTTGATCATTGATGACATCAGGGCTGGAAAGCAGATGATTAATTTCTTCTAAGCGTTCAGCTAAACTTTCTAACTTGTTATGGATTGAGTCTTTCATATGGAAAAATTATTCTTCCTGATTATTATGATTCAGGTTCAAGGTTAAAAAGTTCGCGAGCAGTTTCCAGTATTTTTTTACGACCGGAATATGCAGCCTGATTGAGTTGTGCACTGGGTTCATGAATAAGTTTATTGGTTAAGGTGCGCGCTAATTCATTCACCACCTGTTCTGGATCTTTACCTGCAGCCAGTTGTTTTTGTGCTGTTGCAAGCTGTTCATCTCTTTTTTGTTCTGCTTGTTCACGAAAAGCGCGAATAGTATCCACACCTTTTAAAGAACGCATCCAACCCATAAAATGATCAACCTGATTGACGATAATTTCTTCTGCCTGAACAGCGGCTTCTTCACGGGAATGTCGACCTTCTTCAATCACTTCATGCAAGTCATCAACGGTATACAGATAAACATCATCGAGTTCACCAACCTCAGGTTCAATGTCACGCGGTACGGCAATATCCACCATAAACATCGGGCGATGCTTGCGTTGTTTTAATGCACGTTCGACTGCACCTTTACCAAGAATAGGTAGCTGACTGGCCGTTGATGCGATAATAATATCGGCTTCAACCAGTCGATCAGGCATGTCCGACAAAGCAATCGCTTCAGCATTAAAACTATTGGCTAAGGTTTGCGCGCGCTCTACTGTTCTATTGGCAACAATCATTTTTTTCACACCCTGATTCGCAAGGTGTTGTGCAACAAGCTCAGTGGTTTCACCTGCGCCAATTAATAAAGCGGTATGTTCGGATAAATCGGCAAAAATTCGTTTTGATAAACTAACGGCAGCAAAGGCAACCGAGACCGGATTCGCACCAATTGCGGTATCGGTACGTACCTGTTTTGCAACCGAGAAGGTATGTTGAAATAAGCGATTAAGTTGACGGCCAATCGTACCGGCATGGTTGGCAGTACTGTAAGCATCTTTTATTTGCCCCAGAATCTGCGGCTCACCTAAGACGAGTGAATCCAGACCACTTGCTACACGCAGGATATGCTGAACAGCATCATTATTGCTGTGGAGATAAATATAAGGTTCAACATCTTCTTTTTTTAAATGATGATACTGACAAAACCAGTCCAGCAGGCTATTGACATCATTTTCACCGGTGTCATTTTCATTAATGTTCGTATAGAGCTCGGTACGGTTACAGGTTGAAACAATGGCCGCTTCACTCACTGTGCCATTGCCAATACATTCATGCAGTGCCTGCTCCATTTTTTCAGGCGCAAACGCCACCTTCTCGCGAATATCCACGGGCGCTGTTTTATGGTTAATACCGAAGGCTAATAAGGTCACTGTCGATCAAATCACATCAAAGTTGGCAAAAAACTTGCAGAATCCCATATTAAACCATATATAAGGTCTAATAGAGTGCGAACTGAAAAATATGTCAGGTTGAGTTTGCTGCATTCAGCGACGCATTATAAAGGTAAATCACTAAAAAGTCGGTTATAGTTGGGTACAAGATGACAAAGAAAAGACAAAAAATTGCACTGTGGCTTGTTTTAACGGGCCTTTTTACCCTGCAACTGGGTTGTACAGGGCTACAACCGGCAAATGTGAGCCAGAATCCGGCTAAAACAGACAAAAAGGTTGTGAGCACAACGGCAGCAGAAAAAGCGAAAAAGTTGAAAGCGGCGGAAAAATTACGCGTCACGCCCACCAAGAAAAACCAAATTGCGAGTGCCGCAAAACCTAAACCTCAAAGCAAACTGTCCAGTGAAGTCTTTTATTACCTTTTGTCTGCCGAAATCGCAGGACAACGGGGTGAAATAGGGCTTTCGGCTGCACTTTATACTAAAGCGGCAGAAGTGACGCGCGATCCGGCTATTGCTCAACGTGCCACCAGAGCAGCCTACTATGCGCGCGATGATAAACGTGCCATTTTCTCAGCAACATTATGGAATGAGCTTGAGCCAGAAAATATTGAAGCGCGGCAGGTGCTGGCGGCATTACTGGTAAGAACAGGTAAAACGGATGCTGCCGCAGAGCATTTTGAATATGTATTGAATAATGGCAAGCAAAGTGAGCGTCAGCGATTTTTACTGATTACATCATTATTGAGTAAAGAAAAAGATAAACAAGCGGCGCTTGCGGTAATGAAAAAGCTCATCGCTAAACGTAAAGATAATCCCAATGCCCTTTATGCTTACAGCCAGCTTTCCTTTCTGGTGGGTGATTTAGATAACGCAGCAAAAACGATAAAACAGGTTATTAAACTTCAACCTGAATGGACTGAAGCGCATATTTTGCAATCAAATATTTTTGTTCGTCAGGGTTACAAGGCACACGCGATTGAAGTTTTACGACAGACGTTAGAAAATCAGCCTGACAATACCCGATTAAGAATGTTTTATGCGCGAAATCTGGTTGATGCAAAACAGTTTGCAGAGGCCGCGAATCAATTTTCTCTCGTAACAGATGACGAAAAATTTCAGCATGAAGCGCGTTATGCTCTGGGCTTATTAACATTGCAAATGAATAAACCTCAGCAGGCAGCAGAGTATTTTATACAGCTGCTTAAAGATAAACAGCGTGTTGTTGAATCACAGTTTTATTTAGCCCAATCCTACGAACTACAAAATGAACTTGACAAAGCCATTGCTGAATATAAAAAAGTACGTAACAACCAATATACTTTTGAAGCAGATTTACGCATCGCACTTATTTTAGCAAAACAAGGTGATATAAAAGAGGCGCGCTCACGTTTACAAAATATGAGTCCGGACTCATTAGATAAAGAGTTACGTGTTTATTTAACAGAAGGTGAAATTTTAAATACGGCCAAACAGTATCAGGCTGCATTTAATTTATACACCGAAGCATTGCAACAGCTGACCGATAATAATCGTTTACTCTATGCGCGTGCATTAACAGCAGAAAAAATAGGCAAGATTGAGTTAGCGGTCGATGATTTAGAAAATATTGTTAAACGTGAGCCGGAAAATGCTCAGGCATTAAACGCACTGGGTTACACCTTAATAGATAAAACCAAACAGTTAGAACGTGGTCTTGGCTTTATTAAAAAGGCATACAAACTTGAACCTGATGATCCTGCTATTCATGACAGCATGGGCTGGGCTTATTATCGTTTAGGTCAATATGATGAAGCATTGAAGTATCTACGACGTGCATTTGCAAAATTAAAAGATGCGGAAGTCGCAGCACATCTGGGTGAAGTTTTATGGGTGGCAGGCGATCGTGAAGCGGCACAAGAGATTTGGAATACGGCAATACAACAAGCTCCCAATGATGATTTACTATTAAATGTGATGCAAAAATTTTCTGAATGAAACATCTGATTTTTTTACTGGTGGTTATTTCTTTAACCGCTTGTACTACCACTCCTCCTCATAAACCTGTTGCTGATCCTGTTAAAAAATGGGAACAGCGAAAAATTGAACTGTCTGCAATAAATGACTGGTTGCTACATGGGCGTGTTGCCATTATTAATGGTCAGGAATCCTGGCATTTAGATATGTCATGGCAACGTCATGCTGATAAATATATTCTGGATTTATCGGGCCCCTTTGGAGCAGGACGCGCACAACTTACCGGTACGAATGAAGGTGTCATACTCGTTGATGCAGACAAAAATTATTTTTATGCCGACAGTCCGGATCTTTTATTGCAAGAAGTAACCGGCATACACATGCCGGTTAAAAGTTTATTGTATTGGGTACGCGGGTTACCAAACTGGAATATAAAAAAGCAAAAACAAAAGCTGGATGAGTTTGGTCGATTACAACAATTACAGCAAGATGGCTGGCGCGTTCGGTTTAAACGATACACTGATGTTGCTAAACATGAATTACCACAAAAAATATTTATTGATGGTTATGATTTGAAAGTTAAAATATTTATTGATGAATGGGATTTAAAAAGTAAAACCTTTAAACCTGAAAAAAAAGACGGGTAAGTTACGGTGTCAGCATCAATCAAACGTCGGCAGTTTCTATCTGGCTTAATGAAGTTACTTGGTTTTATTGGTCTTGTTTTTGTTTCGATACCTTTTATTTCCAGTTTCTCAACGAATGAGGTCGATCAAAAACAAACGGCAACATCACATTGGGTTATTACGATAGCTGTATCTGAATTAGTTAATGGTGAAATAAAAATGTTGCCCTGGGCTGGTGGTCTGGTTTGGGTTTATGCGCGCACTGAAAAAGATATTCAGCTTTTAGAAAGTGGCAATATTTCATTGCGCGATGAAGCGTCAGAAAAAAGCGATCAGCCTGAAACAATGAAAAATAATTATCGTTCGGCAAGTAAACAGTTCTTTGTTTTCATTCCGCAAGAAAATAAACGGGGATGTCAGGTTAGCTTAAATCATGACAGCAACAATAGCGGCTTTACCGACCCCTGTTTTAATGCCAAATATGATACTGCCGGACGAATACTTAAAAAGAGTGGACAAGATGATCAACTAAATCTTGCTGTGCCCGAGCATGTTATTGAAGATGGCATATTAAAAATTGGTATCTGGATGCCAAAAATATAATGAATAAGAATATAACTATCTCTGCGCCAGCGAAACTCAATTTGTTTTTACATATCACCGGCCAGCGTGAGGATGGTTATCATTTATTGCAGACGGTTTTTCAGTTTTTGGATTATGCTGACACCCTTCAACTGGTTTGTCGTGATGATAAGCATATATATCGAGTCTCTGATCTCGAAGGTGTGCCGGCAGAAGACGATTTAGTGGTGAAAGCGGCTAAATTATTACAACAGCGCTGTAACAGTACTTTGGGCGTAGATATTTCCGTTGATAAAAAACTCCCGATGGGGGGAGGGTTGGGCGGCGGTAGTTCGAATGCCGCTTCTGTGCTGGTTGCCTTAAACCATTTATGGGATTGTGGCCTGAGTCAGCAAGAATTAATGGCACTGGGCGTGCAGTTAGGTGCTGATGTTCCTGTCTTCATTTTTGCTCAATCAGCATGGGCAGAAGGGGTTGGAGAGCGATTAAAGGCCGTCGATTTGCCAGAAAAGTGGTTTTTAGTCCTAAAACCGCAAATAAATGTTTCAACAGCGAAAGTTTTTGCCAATTCGCAATTGCGGCGAGATTGCTCAACCATTACAATACGCGACTTTCTGACAGGGCAAACCGAAAACGTTTGTGAAAAGCCGGTCAGAGAAATGTATCCTGAAGTTGATGCGGCTTTGAGTGATTTGGCCAAATACGGTGAATCGAAACTGACAGGAACCGGCGCTTGTGTATTTGCAGCGTTTGATAATGAAGAACAGGCCAAAAAGGCTCTTTCTGAGTTATCTGAAAAATGGGATGGTTTTGTTGCCAAAAGCATGAACCAGACGCCATTAAGAGATTTTTTCCGAATTGAGCCGTAACTCATCGGATACAACAGTCAATTGGGGTATCGCCAAGCGGTAAGGCACTGGATTTTGATTCCAGCATTCCCAGGTTCGAATCCTGGTACCCCAGCCATATTAAAGAGATTATTTATCCTATTACAGGCTAAGTAGTTTAGAAAGAAGAAAATTTGGAACACCAGGATGAGAACCGAAAAGGTTCGATAAGCTTGCCGTGCAAGCTTGAACGGCGCAGCCGGCTCCTTCGAAGATGGGGTGGAGCGCGTAGCGCGACATAATCCTGGTACCCCAGCCATATTAAAGAGATTATTTATCCTATTACAGGCTAAGTAGTTTAGAAAGAAGAAAATTTGGAACACCAGGATGAGAACCGAAAAGGTTCGATAAGCTTGCCGTGCAAGCTTGAACGGCGCAGCCGGCTCCTTCGAAGATGGGGTGGAGCGCGTAGCGCGACATAATCCTGGTACCCCAGCCATATAAATAGGGTTACCGCTAAAAGCGCTAACTTTTTCAGCTGAATCAATACTTACATCCCCAGGGGGATAATGTGTCATACGGCAATATGATGGTATTTGCGGGAAATTCAAACCCGCAGTTGGCAAATGAAATTGCACAGCGCCTAAACCTTCCTTTGGGCAATGCGATTGTCGGTCAATTCAGTGATGGCGAAGTCATGGTTGAAGTCATGGAAAATGTCCGCGGTAAGGATATTTTCATAGTACAACCTACCTGTGCGCCAACCAATAAAAACTTAATGGAATTACTGGTGATGGTTGATGCTATGCGCCGTTCTTCTGCAGCTCGTGTTACTGCTGTTATACCGTACTTTGGTTATGCTCGTCAGGACAGACGGCCACGTTCAGCTCGTGTGCCGATTACCGCAAAAGTGGTTGCTGAAATGATTGGTACCGTAGGTACAGATCGCGTATTAACCGTTGATTTACATGCGGATCAAATTCAGGGCTTTTTCAGTATTCCGGTTGATAATGTTTACGCCTCCCCCATTTTATTAGGTGATATCTGGCGTCAGAAGTACGACAACGTGATTGTGGTTTCACCCGATGTAGGTGGTGTAGTTCGTGCCCGTGCATTAGCAAAACGATTAGATGATGCAGATCTGGCGATTATCGATAAACGTCGTCCGCGTGCTAATGAAGCTAAAGTCATGAATATTATTGGTGATGTACAGGATCGTACCTGTATTTTAATTGATGATTTAGTGGATACCGCCGGTACCTTGTGTGCAGCAGCAGCTGCTTTGAAAGATAATGGTGCGGAAAAAGTTGTGGCTTACATTACCCACCCGGTTTTATCTGGCCCGGCGATTGATAATATTAGTAAGTCAGAGCTGGATGAACTTGTGGTCACAGATACCATTCCGTTGCAGCCTTCTGCGGCAGCAACCGGAAAAATTCGCCAGTTAAGTATTGCTGAATTGCTGGCAGAAACCATGCGTCGCATCAGTAATGAAGAATCGGTTAGTACGTTATACGTCGATTGATAACGGACTAAACGCGATGCGAGTGATGTTAATCAACTCGCATCACGCGGTTTCTTTTGGTCGCAAAAAGAAACCACAACGCAGGTTAAAATATTTTTAACTTGTTTTATTTTAAACGGATAGCGAGAAGTTAAAGGACAACGCAGTAATTTAGCTTCGCAGCATTCGTGATTTGGAGAAATATCATGAGTATTAGCTTTAATTTAGAAGCAGAAGTTCGTACTGACCTGGGGAAAGGTGCGAGCCGCCGCCTGCGTCATACAGAAAAGTTTCCTGCTGTCGTTTACGGTGCAGGTAAAGATCCTGTTTCATTAACACTGGATCATAAAAAATTCTTACATAACTTAGAGAACGAAGCATTTTATTCTCACATCTTAACGCTGAGTGTTGGCGGTAAAGATGAGCAAGTTGTATTAAAAGACTTACAACGTCATCCTGCAAAAATTGCAGTAATGCATGCGGATTTCTTACGTGTCAGTGCTAATGAAAAACTACATATGAACGTTCCATTACATTTCATGAATGCAGATGAATGTCCTGGCGCTAAAGAAGGTGGTTTGGTTACTCACAGCATGACTGATGTTGAAGTTGCATGTTTACCTAAAGACTTACCAGAATTCCTTGAAGTTGATTGTTCTGCATTAGAACTTGATCACAGCTTACATATGTCAGATATCACTTTACCTGCTGGCGTAGAAGTTGTTGAGCTGTCTCATGGTGAAGGCCATGATCAACCAATCGCAGCATGTCACATGACACGCGGTGCTCAGGATGATGACGAAGAAGATACAGCAGCTCCTGAAGCAGCTGCGGAAGGTGGTGAAGAACCTGCTGCTGAATAAGCTCGCAGTCTGAACCTCACTGGAAGCCGGCGTTGTCTCGCGTATCTCTCATAGTAGGACTGGGTAATCCTGGTTCTGAATATGAAAAAACGCGGCACAACGCCGGCTTTTGGTTTTTAGACGAGTTGGCTCGTCAACATAACCTCAGTTTTAAATTAGAAAAAAAGTTTCATGCTGAAGTCGCACGTTATAAACATAATGGTGAAGATGTCTGGTTATTAAAACCAAACACGTTTATGAATTTGAGTGGTCAGGCTGTTCAGGCTTTGGCACATTTTTATAAAATTAAGCTTGATGAAATTTTAGTGGTACACGATGAACTGGATTTATCGGTAGACACGGCAAGATTAAAAAAAGGCGGTGGACACGGCGGGCATAATGGCTTGCGCGACATAGCCAGCAAAATGGGTGGCAACAATTATTTACGCCTGCGTATCGGTATTGGCCATCCGGGTGATAAAAGTAAAGTCACCAATCATGTATTAAAAAATGCATCCACTGATGATCAAATCAGTATCGAACGAAACATAGAACGCGCTTTAAACGTTTTACCACTCGTCATTGATGGTGAACTGCAAAAAGCCATGAATGAATTACACACGGATAAACAGGGATAGATAAAACCACGGGGAACACTGGGGGCACAGGGAAAATAATTTCATGGAGGAAAGTAGATATGGAAGCATTACGGGTTTGTAGTGAAGAGTTGATTGATCAGATTCTTACTTTGGCAACTAAAGTGCATATGGAGTTAGGACCTGGATTGCTTGAATCAGTGTATGAAAAAGCATTAATGTTTGAACTCACTGAATCAGGAATTGCGGCAGAATGTCAGGTAGATGTACTTGTTAAATATAGAAATGTTGAATTAGGTTTAGGATTCAGGGCTGATATTGTTGTTGATAACAGCTTGTTACTTGAATTAAAAACAGTAAATGAATTTGTACCAATTCATCTTGCCCAGCTGATGACGTATTTAAAAGTATTAAAGATTAAAAGAGGTTTTTTACTGAACTTTAATAGCAGATTGTTAAAGCACGGAATTAAACGAATTTCAATATAACCCCCAGTGAACCCCGTGTTCCCCGTGGTTTATAAAGATATAAATTAAGAGTAAAAAATATGGGCGTAAAATGCGGTATCGTCGGCTTACCTAACGTAGGCAAATCAACTTTATTTAATGCGTTAACTAAAGCGGGCATTCAGGCAGAGAATTATCCTTTTTGTACCATCGAGCCTAATGTCGGTATTGTTCCTGTACCCGATCCGCGTCAGGATAAACTCGCAGAGATCGTTGTACCAGAAAAAACGATTCCTACTACAATGGAATTTGTTGATATCGCAGGTTTAGTTGCCGGTGCATCAAAAGGTGAAGGCTTAGGAAATAAGTTTCTTGCAAACATTCGAGAGACAGATGCCATTGTTCATGTTGTGCGTTGTTTTGAAGATGATGACGTTGTTCATGTCGCAGGAAAAATAAATCCCCTGGATGATGTTGATGTTATTGATACAGAACTGGCACTCGCTGACATGGATTCTATCGAAAAAGGCATTCATCGGTATACCAAAGTGGCCAAGTCAGGTGACAAAGAAGCAAAAGCCACACTGGTTATTTTAGAAAAAGTAAAAGCGCAACTTGATGAAGGTAAAGCCGTTCGTGGTATGGAGCTGGATGAAGACGACCGTGCCATGCTGCATGAATTTTTCCTCTTAACGATTAAACCTACTTTGTATATTGCGAATGTTGCTGAAGATGGTTTTGAAAATAATCCCATGCTAGAAAAAGTGATTGCCCACGCAGAAGCAGAAGGTTCCGTTGTGGTTCCCGTTTGTGCCGCGATGGAAGCAGAAATGGTTGAGCTTGAAGATGATGACCTAAAAGAATTTTTATCAGAACTCGGCTTAGAAGAGCCAGGTTTAAATCGTGTCATTCGTGCAGGTTATGCCTTACTCAATTTACAAACCTACTTTACTGCGGGCGTAAAAGAAGTACGCGCATGGACAGTTAAAGTGGGCGCCACCGCACCAGAAGCCGCCGGTGTGATTCATACTGATTTTCAGAAAGGCTTCATTCGCGCAGAAGTCATGGCTTACGAAGATTTTGTTGCCAATAACGGTGAGCAGGGCTGTAAAGAAGCGGGTAAATTACGTCTGGAAGGGAAAGAGTATGTCGTGCAAGATGGCGATGTTATGCATTTCCGTTTTAATGTTTAAAATAATTAACTTTCTTTTATGCTTCCAATACATAAGTATAGGAAATAGAGTTCTTGTTTAAATAAAGCCTTCAAACGGTTCAACGGTAACAATATCTCCTTCATTAACCGGCCCATCATCATGAGCTAAAATGATAAAACAGTTAGCCTGGCTCATGGAATGAAGAATGCCTGAGCCTTGTTGACCTGAACTGCTCACTATCATATTGCCATTATTATCAACACTGATAACGCCTCGAATAAACTCGGTTCGCCCTGGCATTTTTCTAAAGAAGGTGGTGGAAGTAGGTAACTGAAGTTGCAGACGCGGTTTAGATTTAGCTCCGGACATACTTAATAATGTCTCTTGTACAAATTGGTAGAACGTCACCATGACGGCCACAGGGTTACCGGGCAGACCAAAGAAGAAAGCCTCTTTTATTTTTCCGAAGGCGAGAGGGCGTCCTGGCTTCATGGCGATTTTCCAGAATTTAACTTCACCCATGGCTTCGAGTGTTTCTTTGACAAAGTCCGCTTCACCGACAGAGACACCGCCGCTGGTAATAATGACATCGGAATTTTCAGACGCGGCTTTAAATGCGTTTTTAATCGCTTCTGGCCGATCGGGTATCACGCCCATGTCGAGGATTTCAATGCCGAGTCGGGATAACATACCGTAAAGGGTATAACGATTACTGTCATAAATATCGCCATCGCCCAGCACTTCACCAACCGAACGCAACTCATCACCGGTAGAGAAAAAAGCCACGCGTAAACGACGATGAACGTTAACTTCAGAAAGTCCTAATGATGCCAGAATGCCTAATTCTGCCGGCATCACTTTTTGGCCTTGCTGTACGGCAACTTGTCCGATAGCAAGATCTTCACCTGCGGCACGGACATTTTGCCCGGCACGATGACAAGTTTGAATGATAATCGTGTCATCATTGCGTTCAACATCTTCTTGCATAATGACGGTATCCGATCCTGTTGGCATCATGCCACCTGTCATAATACGAACACATTGACCAGATTTTATCTGGCCACTGTATGGTTTACCCGCAAAAGCGGTAGCAATAACCTCGAGCTTTACAGTTTTATCTGGGGCGAGATCAGTGGCGTTAATGGCATAACCATCCATTGCAGAATTGGTATGCGAGGGAACATTGATGCTTGATAGAATATCTTCTGCAATAAAACGTCCCAATGATGATCGTATGGCAACCTTTTCAATACAAGATGGTGCTTGTACTTGTGAATGAATAAATGAGCGCGCTTCATCTACAGAGAGTGTTGCTGAAGGTGTTGCGGTTGTTATTTTGTTTGTAGAAACAATAATGTCTGGATTGCTCATGGTCATTGCGCACTTATTTGTTTTATATTTTGTTTGTCGAGTTGCATCTGGTTTAACACAAAATCGACTATCTGATTTTCGTTATTAATATCGAGTTGCGGAAGATCTCGTTCAATTTTAATTTTTTCGTCTGTTGCGATGGCAATAATATTTTTATCATCGAGGTAGAGGAAGGGTTTGTCATGTGATGGACGATGCAATTCAATTTTAGGGAACGAGTCGCCTTTGAAACCTTCAACTAGAATGAGATCAAGTTGTGACTGTTCAAGATGCGCTAACATCTCGTTTAAATCTGGTACTTCAGTGTTATCAGGGGTCTCTGTCATTAAGGCCCAGCGATTGTGCGATGCGACGAGCATTTGTGCCGCCCCCGCGTGACGCAAGGTATGGCTATCTTTTCCAGGATGATCGATGTCAAAAGTATGGTGAGCATGTTTTAACACGCCAACCCGAATGCCGCGTGATTTGAGTATGGGCAATATTTTACTGAGCAAGGTTGTTTTGCCAGTACCACTATAGGCAGCAAAACCCAGTAGGGGCAGGGTAACGTTTGTTAACATGCCGGTTCTCTTTGGTTGAGTTGTTGTTCGAGATTTCGTAATTCTTCAGGTGTATTAATATTTAGTGAAATATTTTTACAGTCCGATAAGTCTGCCAGTACGGTGTGATGCTGTTGGTACCAAAGATCAATTTTTCTGTCACCACCATCAAGATAGGCCTGCAAGCTATCTGCAAGACTGGTTTTGATCAAAGCAAACACGGGTTGCATACGTTCACCATCATGAACGACACAAATATCTGCATTATGATTTAACAGTTTGTCGAGTAAACGCTGAGATAAATCTGCTGGAAAGAATGGGCTGTCGCAAGGTACCGACAGAATATAGTCAGAGTTACTTGATTTAATCGCACTCAGCATCCCTGCAAGGGGGCCATGAAAATCGCTGGAATTATCATCACTGATAACAGGATGATGGAATTTTTGATATTCTTCAATATTGCGATTGGCGTTAATGATGATGTTATTAACTTGTGGTGCTAACTGCTCAAGGATCAATTTTATCATTGGCTGGTTATTAACACTCAGCAGACCTTTATCTTGCCCGCCCATTCGCTTTGCACGACCACCTGCGAGAATCACGCCACTTATATCCTGAATAGTCTGTTTATTCATCATTATGAAAACATCTTTAAGAGTTTATTTGCCTTAATGGTAACGCATCATGATTCAATGGGTAAAGTTTGATATTATCATGATGCTGGACAGTTCGGAGTTCACCATTTTCAAGGTTAATGTGCTCCTCTGTGAGTGTTGATGTTTGCGTTAGTTCATGACTGGTCAGAATAATACCAATACCTTCATCTTTTAATTTACATATTTGTTCAAATGTACGTTTACGACCTTCCGTATCCATATTTGAAAATGCTTCATCCAGCAAAAGAATATTAGGTGACAACACATACGCGCGTGCAAGTGCAACACGTTGTTTTTCACCTCCGGATAACTGGCGCGCATTATTCATTTTTACCTGTTCAAGATCTGCCCATTGAAGGGCGATATTGAGTTTTTCTTTTATTGTATTGCGGTCAAAACCCTGTTTTCGCATACCATAGGTAATGTTATCTGAAACTGTCGCATCAAACATTAACGGTGTTTGATGAAGATAAATGATTTCTTTATGAATTTCTTTGTATGCAGATTTCCAATCGAGACGTTTCCCTTCGTGAATAATCGTTGTATGATTTGGCGCTTCTTGACAGGGTTTTTCCAGACCGGCAATAATTTTCAGTAAGGTTGATTTTCCACTGCCATTTATTCCCGTTAATAAAACACACTTTCCCGATTCAATAACGAGTTCAGGTATAGAAAATAATGTGCGTTGATTAAATTTTTTTTGAATATTATGAAATGTTAGCGAGTACGGTTTCAAATCATTTCTCCTCTGCCTTGTAACAAGCTGAGAGATAAATTTAGAAACATGGCCATCACTAATAAAACAAGGCCAAGAGCAATGCCTTGTGAAAATGCGCCTTTGCTTGTTTCTAATGCAATTGCGGTTGGGATGTTACGGGTATGATTTAAAATATTACCGCCAACCATCATCGAGCAACCCACTTCAGCAATAATACGGCCAAAACCGGCTATCAATGCGGCGAGTAAACCAAAACGAATTTCATGCATCACGGTTAACATCGCCTGGGCACGGCTTGCACCGAGTGTGCGAGCAGTTTCCCATATACGACGATCAGATGCCTGAAAAGTGGTATGGCTCATAATAAGGATAAGCGGTAAAGAAATTATAATTTGCCCAATAATCATGGCATCCTGAGTAAAAAGTAGTTTCAAATTACCCAGCGGGCCGCTGCGTGATAACAGAATATAAAGTGTTAAACCAATAACAACTGCGGGTACTGAGAGCAATGTATTGAAAATATAAATAAGAACACGACGTCCGGCAAAGCGGTGGTAGGCCATAATAAAAGCAAGCAAGATCGCGATAGGGGCCGCAAACAATATTGCCCTGAGTGAAACGCTAAATGAAATACCTATTATATTCCAGAGTTCAAGGTCGCCGGAAAATAACAGGTCAATAGCATGGAGTGAAGCGCTGTTAATGCTTTCCATTTATATTACTCATGCCTGACTCAGGCTGGCATTAAAGGCGATGTTCATTTTTTACTCAGTTGCTTATTTTGAACGGCCATAGGAGTGAACAATACATTATTGTTAATGGTGTAATGTGAAATGGCTTGCTGTATTTTAGGTGAGGTAAGCCAGGCAATGAATTCCATCGCAGCAGGATAATTAATATCATGATATTTGTCAGGGTTAACGGCAATAACCCCATAAGGGTTGAATAAACGTTTATCGCCTTGAACAAGTATTTTTAGTGAGCTTTTTTGTTGTGCCGAAAGCCATGTGCCACGGTCAGTCAGTGTATAAGCTGAGAGCTCGCTGCTTATCTGTAAAACTTTCCCCATTCCTTGACCTGCCTCACGATACCATTGGCCAGCAGGTTTTATTCCGGCTTGTTTCCATAAAAACCGTTCTTTTTTATTTGTGCCAGAATCATCACCACGAGATATGAATAAGTTTTTTGTTTTTGAAATTTTCTTCAATGCTTTAACACTATCTCGTTCGTTTAAAATTCCAGCCGGATCATTTTCAGGTCCAACGATGATAAAATCGTTATACATCACGCTGCGACGATTAACGCCATGACCCGCTGCGACAAATTTGTCTTCTGCTTTGCGTGAATGTACCAAGACAACATCGACATCACCCACTTCACCCATATGAAGTGCTTTGCCAGTACCGACGGCAATCACATAAACCTGATGCCCTGTTGTTTTTTTAAAGTCAGGTAATATGACTTTTAACAGCCCGGAATTCTCAGTACTGGTTGTTGTTGCAAGTTTTAATATATCAGCAAGCGCTAAATTACCCGTTAGTAAAATAATAATTGAAAAAATGAGTGTCGATGTTAATTGTATTTTTTTCATTACGAAGGTATAAATCCTGAATTGGTATTTTAATAATTATTTTGCAAGTCTCATGCCATGGATGTAGTGACTTTTTTACAAAGGTTTAATGCGATTGTTTCACTATGTGAGAATATTAAAGGTTGTTGCAGGTAGTCATTATGTCGCATTCTGTGAGCTGATGGGTCATATTGATACAGTGGAATAGTCTTATAGACGAATATAGGTTTTATTTTTCCTGAGATGATGAAATGTTCTTCATTTCCAACTATGATTATTTTCTTTAATTATATATTTATAATTAAGTTAAGTAGTTGAATATTTTTAATAAACGGCCTCATACCTAAATAAGGGATAAAATTAATGACTGGCATCGCCTCAAATGAAAAAATGTTAGAAGAATTTGGCGATTTGCCGGTTAAAGCTAATTATTCAGGTTCATCTATTCTGATTGTGGATGATGAACTGGGCATGCGTAACTTCTTAGAAAAAAGTCTTAAACGTGAATGCGCGCTTATTGAAGTGGCGGATAGTGTGGAAGCAGCGGAAGCCCTGAGACAACGCTGTCATTTTGATTTGATCATTATGGATATTCGTTTACCCACACGTTCTGGTGTGGAATGGATTCAGGAACTGCGTAGTCATGGTATACATACTGATGTGATATTTATGACTGCCTTTGCGGATTTGGATACAGCAATAAATGCGTTACGTGCAGGGGCATCTGATTTTATTTTGAAACCGTTTCGGGTTGAACATATGTTAACCGCAGTTAAAAATTGTTTGGAAAAGCAGCGTTTAACGAGAGACAACTTTGTATTACAACAACAACTTGATTACTTTCATGAAATGGATGGTATGGTCGGAACAAGTGATGCGATTAAAGAAGTATGCAGTATTATTAAGCGTATCGCACCTTCGCCATCAACGTTACTCATTGAAGGTGAGTCAGGTACAGGTAAAGAGCTCGCGGCGCGTGCCATGCATGAATTTAGCGGGCGAACCGGTGCCTTTGTCCCAATCAACTGTGGTTCAATTTCGCCTGAATTACTCGAAAGTGAACTCTTTGGTCACGTTAAAGGTGCCTTCACTGGTGCGCATCAATCAAGGCAAGGTTTATTCAATTATGCAAATGGTGGCACGTTGTTCCTTGATGAAATAGGCGAAATGCCACTCGCCATGCAATCAAAATTATTACGTGTTCTTGAAGAAAGTATGATTCGCCCGGTTGGTTCAGAGCGGGAAATTTCGATTGATGTGCGTATTGTTGCTGCAACGAACAGAAAACTTGCTGATGAAGTCGAGAATGGAAACTTTAGGGAAGATCTTTTCTATCGATTGAATGTGGTATCAATCCGCATGCCTTCTTTAATGGAGCGTAAGGATGATATTCCCCAACTGGCAAGATATTTTTCTGAAACACTCTCTTCAAAACTCGGTGTTCAGGCTATACCGTTTAATCATGATGATCTTATCGTATTACAATCCTACAGCTGGCCTGGCAACATTCGTGAATTAAAAAATATCATCGAACGCGCGTTATTATTAGGTAAACCTCCAATGGATTGCCTGCAAAAAGAAACTGGCAATAGCAATCATTCTGTAGAGAATGTTGAGATTAGTTATCCTGAAAACTGGACCATGCAGGATGTTGAAAAACACCACATGCAACGTGTTCTTAAATCTGTTGATGGTAATAAATCTGAAGCTGCACGTCGTTTGAGTGTGTCACGTAAAACTTTGGAAAGAAAATTTCAGTGCTGGACATAGCGCTGTTTATATTCCATTGAATCATTGCTTCAAGCTAAATCATTTTTTTAAGCCTCCCTCGCTATGCTATTTAAAAATATAATACGCCGGATTAATAAAAACCTGCGCTATAAGTTATTACTGCTGGTTTTACTGCCTGTTTTTATTGTTATGCCACTTATTCTCAGTCTGGCTGCTTACTGGAGCCAGAACTTCAATTTCGAACAACTCATCATGAAAGTCAGTACCGACTTATCAGTTACCCATGACGCATTTTATCAGGAGCAACGTAATTATTTAGGACAATTAGAAAAACTGGGTGAGTCATATACATTCAGAACAAGTTTGTATGGAAAAGATATAGAAGCACTCAATCTGGAGCTGGAATCATTAAAAGAAGAGGGCGGTTTTGATTTTTTACATCTGTTGGATTTGCAGGGTAACTGGTTGTATGAGCCGGCTTATTCTGGATACACGCGTAGCAAACGCAGTGTATTGTTTAACCAGTCCAAAATTGGTGAAGCGGGTAGCGGGGTCGAAATATTCACGCAGGAGGACTTGGCCAGAGAGAAATCTATTGATAGAAATTTTTTGCGCTTGTCATTAATTGATACACCTCGTGCAAAACCAGTAGATCATGTCATCGAAGATCGTGGAATGATGTTGCGAATGAGCTATCCCGTACGTGGTGAAACAAACAAGGTCGTCGCATTTCTTGATGGCGGCGTTTTATTAAACAGGAACTTTGAATTAGTTGATCGAATTCGTGATCTTGTATACGGCACAGGAAGTTTAATTGAAGGAAGTTTGGGGACAGTAACGATCTTTATTGATGATGTTCGCATAACCACAAACGTACCTAGTAAATCAGGTGAGCGTGCACTTGGCACCCGTGTTTCAGAAGAGGTTCGCAGCAAGGTCCTGGACAAAGGTGGCGATTGGATAAATCGTGCTTTTGTGGTCAACGACTGGTATATCTCTGCCTATGAACCCATTTATGATGTTGGTGGTGAACGTGTCGGTATTTTGTATGCAGGGTTTCTTGAAAAACCCTTTACTAAAATATATCGAAATGCGCTATTAGTTTTGCTCGTGTTATTTATTATTGTCATGTTGTTATCCAGCTGGTTCGCTATTCTTGGCGCGAAATCTATTTTTAGACCAATAGAGCAAATGACCGCGGTGGTAAGAGGTACACATGCAGGTGAACAACTCCGAATTGGAAATGTTGCGACAAATGATGAAATAGGTGAGTTAGCACGACAATTTGATTCTATGCTTGACCAGTTACATGAACGAAATTTAGAGGTTGTGCATGCGGCAGAAGTTTTAGAGCAAAAAGTTGAAGAGCGTACGCTTGAATTAAAAACAAAAAATATTGCATTAAAAGATAATATTAACTTATTAAATGAAACACGTAAGCAGTTAGTATTGGCTGAAAAACTCGCATCATTAGGTGAATTAACTGCAGGTATCGCCCACGAAATTAATAATCCGACAGCAGTTATTCTCGGCAATATGGAGCTGATTATTTCAGAAATGGGTGAGCAGATGGAGCCTGTTAAATTCGAGTCAGAATTGATTATTGAACAGGTTTACCGTATTCGAACGATTATGGAAAGTTTACTGCAATATTCACGTACTGGTGAATCCTCGGAATATATTGCTGCAATCAATATTAATGAGCTTATCGAACATACTCTGCCTCTGGTGCGACATGAAGTTGAAACACACCATGTTGCTATTTTATTAGACCTTAATGCAGATATTTTAATACAGATTCGCAAACAGGAATTACAACAGGTATTGATAAATTTGATCGTTAATGCGGTTCAGTCTTCATGCGCGGACACGGGAAAATTAGTTATTAAAACAAATAACTGGGATGACAAGGGCGTCGTTATTAAGATAAGTGACAATGGCACAGGAATTGAAAAAAACAAATTAGATAATGTCTTTGACCCGTTTTATACGACAAAAAAAAATGGAACCGGACTGGGGTTGTCAGTCAGTTTTGGTCTGGTACAAAACTATGGTGGAACGATTAAGGTAGAAAACAATCCAGCAGGTGGAGCATGTTTTAGCGTCTGGTTGTTGCATGAACCTGAGTTATCAGAAAAAGGGAATGAAAATTTTCGTCGGGCTCAGCTTACACCTAAGATGTGAAATTTTTTATTCTGCTGACCATATTAGTTTTCCTGTTTCACTGAAATCATAACCTCCTAATTGTCCGGCCAGTTCCTGACAGATGTCAGACTTTATTTCTTCAAGCATGGTTTGAAAGAGTGTTCTGAAATAAACACCCCGATAAAGCGCAACATCAAATGCTTCCCAGCCAATAGGAATAAAACCAAGCGAAAATTCATTCGCAATACTTCGTGTACCGGGAGCGACATCGGCTTGTTTCATTGCAATTCGTGAAGCTGAATCGCGTTCTGATAAAGCGCTACAACAAACATTTAGTTTTTCTTCACTGATCTTGAAGTGTTGCAAGGTTTCAAGGAGAAAACGTTGCGTGCCGGCACCATTCTGACGAGTACACCATCTAAGATTAGTCTCCAGAATAGACTTGATATTATCTTTGTTATTGTCCGAAAGCAGATCTTTATTTATTAATAATCCCTGTTCTCTTTTAAATAATCGGACTAATACCCAGTTATGATGTTGAGGGTATTGATTTAACAACGCCGGGTGCCGTAAATGACTTTCTTCATAAGGCCCCCAGTGCATGGCACAGACATCGGCTTTATGGTGTGAAAGAAGTGATAACCCTAATCGGGTACCTGTGCTGGTATAACTAACCAGTGCTTTCGCCTGAATTTTATTAGCAAGTTGCATAATGACACGTTGCATTAAAGAATCATCACTGCCTGCAACGATAAGTCGATCTGTTAACAAACCTCCATGACTTGATTCCATAATCCAGTTGTCAATTAATGCGCGTGGAAACATCCATTTCCCTGTGATTTTAGTACCGGGGATTTTTCCTTCGCTGACCAGTGCATATACTTTCTTTTCATTGAGTTGCAAATAATCCGCAACCTGTTTCACATTCATGAAACGTGGCCCATCATCCTTAATAGATAAAGATGTTTCTAAGGTATTAATTTTATTCATTGCTTAACCGCATGATTAATTTTATCAGGATTAACCCGGGCCGCGGGTTTTTCATCAAGGCTAATATTACCGCTGCCATTATAAATAAGGAAATGTTTACCTTTTGCTCTGGCAACAAGCGTGACACCTAATTGTTGTGCGAGTGAAAGACCCATGTGAGTAATACCTGAACGGGATAAAATAGTCGGCACACCCATTTGTGCAACCTTGATCACCATTTCAGAGGTAAGACGTCCTGTCGTATAAAAAATCTTATCCGCGCCATTAATATCATTAAGCCACATTAATCCACAAATGGTATCAACCGCATTATGACGCCCAACATCTTCTACAAAGATTAATTGTTGATTACCATGGCATAAGGCACAGCCATGAACACCTCCTGCGCGCTTATAAACTTCATTTTCTTTACTAATATTGCTGAGTAAGGCATAAACTGTTGATTGCTTTAAAAGTATTTGCTCAAATTTAATATGTTCCAATTGTTCCATCATGTTGCCAAAAACCGTTCCTTGTCCGCAGCCGGAAGTGACGGTACGTTTGCTGAGTTTTTCATCCCAGTCATGTTTATTCCTCGTAACGACTGCAGCAGATTCACTTTCCCAGTCGACTTGTACAGATAATATTTCAGTGATGTCTGCAATAAAGCCCTGATTTTTTAAATAACCCAGTACTAAGGCTTCGGGGTGGGTGCCAAGGGTCATTAAGGTGACAATTTCTTTTTTGTTAACGTAAATGGTTAATGGTTGCTCACCCGCAATATGCTTTTCCTGTTGCACGCCATACTCATCAATTGCCATCACAGCATAAGTGGGACGAAGTCCTGCATCAGATAACGAAGGTAAGAGTTCAGTTGCTGTAAGGCTGGTTGATTGATCATTTGCCATATTAACCTCCCGTCATATTCATGTGACGTAAAATAACCGGTGCAACATTAATATTAAAGTCATGTCCTTTTGGTTTAATCTTCATCGATTCGATCAAAGCCGATCGAAGATGCTCAACATTTCCGGGATATCGTCGTATTATTGCGCGTAAGTCAACAGAGTGTTCTTGTCCAAGGCATAATAGTAAACGCCCCTCGGCAGTCACACGTAAGCGGTTACAGCTTTCACAAAAATTATGGCTGTGTGGTGAGATAAATCCCACTGAACTATTACTATTATCAATCTCATAATAACGAGAAGGACCGGCTGTTTTCTTTGTTGATGAAATTAAAGAATAGCGGGTTTCAATATCGCGTTTAACATCATTGCTTGAATAATAGGTTTTATCGCGGCCATGCGAGCTAATCGTGCCAAGCGGCATTTCTTCAATAAAACTGATATCAATATTGCGTTCAATACAAAATTTAATGAGTTCCGGAATTTCATCATGATTATGGTTTTTCATGATGACAGCGTTGATTTTAATTTTTTCAAATCCCGCATTGATAGCAGCATCAATTCCATTTAGTACCTGATTTAAATTACCTGTACGGGTGATGTCATGAAAGCGATCTTCTTTAAGGCTATCAAGACTGATATTGATACGAGTGACACCTGCCGATTTTAAATCATTCGCATATTTATTTAGTTGCGAACCATTCGTGGTTAAAGTGAGGTCGCTTATATTTTCAAGCTGACCTAACTTATCAAACAACCACATAATATTTTTTCTTACCAGTGGTTCACCACCGGTAATACGTATTTTGTTTACACCTAACTGGGAAAATGTTGTTCCCAGTGTCGCCATTTCTTCCAATGTTAGAAGCTTTTCCCGAGGAAGAAATTTCATATCTTCACTCATGCAATATTGGCATCTGAAATCACAGCGATCTGTAACAGAAAGTCTGACGTAGGTAATCTGGCGACCAAACTGATCAATAAGCTTGTCAGTATTAAGCGTTTTTACTGTATCCATGCTGTTCCCGATTATTGTTATGTAAAGATGTTATTAATATTCATTCATCAGTACATGTAGCAAAAGTCATACCTTTAATTTCAATTAGACGAAAATAAGGTAATAAAGGGTATGCAGGGAATATAAAGAAAAATAAACCAAAATAGGTGAGACAAAATGACTCACAAGTTGTTTTGCTGTGTTGTTTTGTACCAGAAAAATAATTCTGTCAGCGTTTGGATATGGAAAAACAGCCGACTATCAGCGATGTTAATTTTGGTATGTAAATTGCGAGGCTGTTAGCTTAACAAGATTATACATATGATAAATATTTTCCATACACGAAGTAAAAACAGATGAAAAACAGTACTGAATCAAACATGTTGAGTGATAGTTTTCCTGTTTCCATCATTATGGAACATAGCATTATTGAAAATAATATATGGGCATCGGAAAAATGGGTGGTTGAAGCTGTTGTGGCTGGAGGTGAAGGTGCTGGACTGATACCGGAACGAAATATTTCAAGGATAGGACGTGGAGAAGAAAAATATATCTGGAGTAATTACCAGATAAATTTATTCAGGGATGAAGCCGAGAGTTATTACTTTAATATTATTTCAGATACGCCTTTTGTTTTTGTTGTGTGCCGTGATGAAGAGAATGATGGCCAACTTATTCCTTTTAATGTAAGCGTAAATTATGACGAAGCGGCATCATATATGGAATTAGATGAACAAGTGTTTCAGGTGCCTATGCCCGCGGAAATTTATCGATGGGTAGAAGCTTATGTCGTAAATAACTATGTTCCGGTAGAAAAGAAAAAAAGAAAACGGCAAAACTGGAAAGAAACTGAGCCGCAGGGGCAGGATTCACAAGATACTAACAACAAGGTAAGCCGCTAATGGCAAAGCAAAGAGACAAGCTGATAGCTGATATGAAAACTAAAGACGAG
>Ga0316208_1000992_pt1 | contig 29227 bp, 23 predicted proteins | sample 3monopyrite_MG_FD_204944 | JGI IMG/M metagenome (GOLD analysis project Ga0316208, IMG submission 204944) | Microbial mat bacterial communities from mineral coupon in-situ incubated in ocean water Damariscotta River, Maine, United States -... | ecosystem: Environmental > Aquatic > Marine >... | reverse complement strand
CTCCCCTCGAGGGAGCGGGCGCTTCTCGTCATGCCGGAAGGAAGCTCTGAAACGAAGCGTTGACCAATTTCAGCGTTCCTAGTTCAATGGACCATGAGTGGGATCTCAGCCACTCACCTAGACACACACCACAGATCGACAACGAGCGCGCGCCAGCGGGCGGCGCCAGGAGAGAGAGACATGAGCATCAGCATTTCGCGTCGCGCCTTCACCGGTAGCGCCGCACTGATCGTGGGCGCCGCCCTCGCCACCCCCAGCTTCGCCAGCGATTCCGGTGGCGACACTTGGGACCCCCCCTCGCAGCCTCAGGACATCGGCTGCACTGAGTTCGACCGCTACCAGACGCTGACTCCGAATGACACGCTCAGTCTGATCACGGCCTACCACAACCCGGACCAAGCCCGAGGCTACGCCGTGGTGTACGCCGTCGACGACGCCGGCGACGCGATCAGCTTCAACCATCTGATCGGCAACCAGATGGTGATCAACGGCATCGACCGCTTCGAGTATTCGGTCAACCCGGTCGACTTCCGCTCTTCCGTCGAAGAAGGCGGCGCGACCGACCTCGACGGCGACGACGTGCGCGACCTCGACGGCGCCGAATACGAGACCTGCCCCGACGAGCTCCTCGTGCCCCGCTTCATCGGCCAGACCACCGGTGCGCAGCCGGGAGCCCTCGGCGGTTTCTTCAACGGTAACTTGATCCTGATCGACCTGAACTCGGGTGCCGACTTCAACACGAGCGTCGACTTCCTGACCTACAACGACAACGAAGAGGTCTTCTCCGGCGAGTACAGCTTCAGCTGCTGGGACAACCCGCGCCTGCTCGAAATCTCGGGCGTCTTCGGTCAGTCCTTCCTCAAGAACTCCACCGACCACGACGACAACGAGTCGGTCGGCGGACGCGAGACCGGTTGGTTCCGCTTCCAAGGAGCGCTTGCCAACTCCTCCGCCGCGACGATCGCGGACCCCGCCGTCTACGGCGTATACGTCGAGCGCGTCGGCGGTTATACCGCCGCGGACTTGCCCTTCGAATCCGGTGCTCGTGAAGGTCACGTGTTGCCCCGCTCGATCTTCGGCGACAACTCCGACGGTGCTGCCCTCGTTGGCGCTCCCGCGGTCGAGCGTCGCCATCCCGGCAGCCTGTTGATCTACCCCGAGTTCAATAATCTCTACGGTGAGATGACCTTGTTCACGATCACGAATTCGAGCTCGGACGACGAAGTCCGCGTGCACTTCGTCTACTACGGCAAGTACGGCCTCACCAACTGATCCAGCCAAAGCCGCATCCGCAGAAGCCCCCCCTCCGCCGACCGGAGAGGGGGCTTCTGCCTGTTCGACGGACCACAACGTCCTCGAGGACGCTGCCGGCCGCGAGAATGGCTGGTTCCGCATGCAGGGCGCCGCTGCGAACTCGATCTCGGACACGATCCCGAATCCACCGATCGCGGCGGTCTACGTCGAGCGCGTCGGTTCCTACTCGGTTGCCGACCTTTCGTTCGAGATCGGCCTCGCCGATGGTTCGCTGCTTCCCCGCGGTCCCCAGGGCGGATCCTTCTCGGCCGTCGGTGCGGCGGTCGATCCGGAAGGCCGCATCGCGCGTCGCAAGCCCGGCAGCCTCCTGCTCTTCCCCGAGTTCGACAGCCGCGGCGGCATGCTGACGCTGCTCACGGTCACGAACACCGACCCCGTCGACGATGTGCGCGCGCACTTCGTCTACTACGGCAAGTTCGGCGGACAGAATTGGAGCGGGCTCTCCACCAGTTGGAGGGCCCCGAGAGGGAGTTCGAGAGCCTCGCCGGTCGCAATCGACCGGCGAGGCTCTTTCACATCACGGCCCTCGGGTTCGGCCGCTCTCGCTGCCCTGCTGCGTCGGCACTCTGTATCCTGCGCAGCATGGCTGCCCCCCTCACGATTCACTACCACCGCGACTTCGACGGCATGGTGGCCGGCGCCGTCCTCGCCGCGATCCTGATCGATCAGTTCAACGATCGCGTGGATTGGAAGAGCGTCAACTACGACCAACGTCGCGACTGGCAGAACTTCGGTGCCGGCACGCGCTTCGCGATCGTGGACTTCCACTTTCACCCGCAAGCGGCCTACTGGTTCGACCACCACCCGACGACCTTCCTGACGCCCGAGCTGCGCGCGGCCTACAAGCCCAGCGCGCGCTGGAACTGGGACGAGACCTCGCCCTCCTGCCCGCCGCTGATCTTGAGTCACGCGAAGGAACACTGGGGCTACCGCGCACCCGAGCGCTTCGAAGAGATGGCGCGCTGGTCCGACGTGATCGACGCCGCGCGCTACGAATCCGTCGAACAAGCGATCTTCGGCGACACGCCCGCCTTGCGCATCGCGCGCGCGCTCACGGTTGCGCCGACGCCGAACTGGACCGACGAGTTGGTCGGTGCGATGACGACGGGAACGCTCGAAGACGTCGCGAACCGACCCGACGTCGAGAAGGCACACCAGCGCGCTTCGCGCAATCGCGACAAGGCGCTCGAACAGTTCCCGCCGACCGTGCAGAAGAAAGAACACGGCATCGTGCTCTACGACGCGTCGTCGTCGAAGATCCGCCGCGAGCGCTTCGCGCCCTTCTACCACCACCCGGACGTCGTCTACTCGGTCGGTGTGATTCCGACGCGCTCGGGCTTCCACATCACCTGCGGCGAGAACCCGTGGAACCCTCCGACGCGCGGACTGCACATCGGCGAGCTGATGGAGAAGTACGGCGGCGGCGGACACCGCGCTGTCGGCGGCGCCAACCCCGAGAGTCTGGAAGCAGCGCGCAAGATCGCAGTCGAGATCAAGGAAGCTCTCGCCACCGCGATGCAGGAAGACTGATGTCCGAGCCGGTCGAAGCGACGCCCACTGAAGCGCAGTCACCCGACACGCTGCTCTCGCTCGACGCGAAGCAGCTGGCGGAGCGCTTCGTCGCGCTCGGCGGCAAGCCGTTCCACGCGCGCATCGCCCGCGAACAAGTCCTGCGTCACGGAATCTCGGACTACGCGCCGATGACTTCGCTGCCGGCCGCTCTGCGCGAGTCGCTCGCAGCCGAGCTGCCGATCCTCTCATCGCGCGAAGTCGACCGCAGCATCGCCCGCGACAAGACGACCAAGCTGCTGATGGGTTTCCCCCGCACGGGCGGAGTGGAAGCCACGATCGAGACGGTGCACATCCCGCCGATTTCGAACAAGTCGAACAAGGGCGCGACGCTCTGCGTCTCGACACAAGTCGGCTGCCCCGTCGCCTGCCCGTTCTGCGCGTCCGGCCGACTCGGCCTGGTGCGCAACCTCGCCGCGCACGAGATCATCGAACAATACGTGCGCGGGCGCGCGCTCGGCGAGATCTCGCGCTCCGTCGTGATGGGCATCGGCGAACCGATGTTGAACTACGAGAACCTGACGATCGCGCTCGACGCGGTGCACGACGAGATGGGACTCGGCTCACGTAAGATCACGGTTTCGACCGTCGGCTTCCCCGACCGCTTGCGGCGCGCAGCCGACTCAGGCCCGCGCTTCCAGCTCGCGATCAGCCTGCACACGCCCTTCGACGATCAACGCGACGAGCTCGTGCCGGCCATGAAGGGCACGCCGATCGCCGACGTGATCGCAGCCGCGGACTACTGGTTCGAGGTCACCGGCCGTGAGGTCACCTACGAGTACGTGTTGCTCGGCGGCGAGAACGACTCGGTCGACCACGCACGCGCGCTCGCCGATCGCCTGTGGGGCAAGCGCTGCTCGGTCAACCTGATCCCCTACAACCCGGTCCAAGGCGACGCTTACCACCGCCCGCACCCCGAAGACGTCGAGAGCTTCCGCGAGTTCCTCGAGGACGCCGGACGCGTGGCGACGGTGCGTTGGTCGCGCGGGCTCGAAGACGACGCGGCCTGCGGGCAGCTACGCGTGCGCAACGCTTAGGTGCCTGGCTCGTTTCCGCACTGTTCGCCCAGTGGCTGCAAGGACGCCTGCGCGTGGTGCGAACTGTGCGGAAACGTGCCTGGCACCGTACCCGGTGCCAGGCACCTACGCTTGCACCTTGGTGGGCAGGGCGTTGGCGATCATCTCGAGCGCGCGGTCGATCTCCGCCGCGGAGACGATCAGCGGCATGCGGAAGCGCACCGAGCGCGAGCCGCAAGGCAGCGCCAGCAACATCTGATCGCGCATGCGTCCGATCAGCTGGTCGCGCGTCGCGCCGTCCGCCACGTCGAAAGCGATCAGCGATCCCGCGCCACGGACGTTGTCGAAACCGCCGCGATCCTTCGCGAGCGCGCGCAGGCCGCCGATAAAGCGATCGCCTTGCCGCGCGACGTTGTCCCCGAGCTTCTCGGCTTCGATGATCTCGATGAAGCGACGCGAGCGCACCATGTCGACCAGGTTGCCACCCCACGTCGAATTGATGCGGCTCGAGCGGTTGAACACGTTTTCCGGAACGTCGTCGATCCGGGTATTCGCGTAGATGCCGCAGACCTGAGACTTCTTGCCGAAGCAGACGACGTCGGGTGCAACTCCCTTGAGCTGCCAGAGCCACGGCTTGCCCGAACCGAAGAAGCCCGTCTGGACCTCGTCGAAGATCAGCAGCGCCTCGTGTTCATCACAGAGTTCGCGCAGCGCCTGCAAGAACTCGGTGCGGAAGTGGTTGTCTCCGCCTTCGCCCTGCATCGGTTCGATGAGCACGCACGCGATGCGTCCGGCGTACTTGGCGAACGCGGCATTCATCTCGTCGATCGAGCGACGCTCTTCAGATTCGATGTCGTTGTCGATCTTGCCGTCGAGGTCGAAGTGCACGGCGGGGTTGTAGATCCGCGGCCAATCGAACTTGGGGAACAGCTCGACCTTCGTCGGGTCGGTGTTCGTCACACTCATCGTGTAACCGCTGCGACCGTGGAAGGCCTGGCGGAAGTGCATCACGACCAAATCGTTGCCGTCGTTGACCTTGTCCACGCCGAGCTTGTGAGCCTTCCAGTCGAACGCCGTCTTCATCGCGTTCTCGACCGCGAGCGATCCGCCGGCCACCCAGAAGTGGTGCGGGTATTCCGTCGGCGTCACGCGCGTTGCGAAGGCTTCGACGAAGTCGGCCATCGATGTCGTATAGAGGTCCGAGTTCGCCGGCTTGTTCTTCGCCACGAGCAAGAGTTCGGCTTCGAACCTCTTGTCATCCAACATCGGATGGCGGTAGCCGATCGGCCAGCTCGCGAAGCACGTGAAGAAGTCCATGTACTCCTTGCCGGAAGCGGAGTCGTGCAACCAGACGCCGTGCGAGCGCTCGAGGTCGAGCACCATCGGATAGCCATCCGTCAGCTGGTGTGTCTCGAGGATGGAGTGGACTTGTTTGGGATCGGTCATGTTCGTTCCTGCGTCGGTCTATCGGGCAAGGGGCCGTGTCGCCGGCTCTCCTCCGCCCAGTTCGTCTTGCCGCTCCGCCGGGATCGTGCGGTGCAGTTCAGTCGGTGTTCGGGGTCTCGCCGTCGAGCTCGTCGGCGAGGGTCGCTGCCTGTGCGTCGTCCTTGCAGCGCATCAGGACCAGCACCGAAGCCGGCAGTCCGGGACGCAAGAGCCGCATCCGTGGTTCCGCGTTGGTGAACACCGAAGGGGCTAGGATAGCGTCCCGCCGGGGTCGGCGCGACCCCGTGGGCTCTCCCAAGATCAGCGTGGCGCCCTCATCGAGCCCCAGGGAGATCCGGGCGGCGATCTCGTCCCAGATCGTCGGATCGAGCGCCGCGAGGGCATTCCCCTCGGTGGTGAGCTCGTCGAGCGTCCCCAGCAGCGCCTCGCTGAAGCGCGAGAAGATCCGCTCATGGCAGAGCACGCGCCCCACGCTGCCTTCCGCTTGGCCGGACCAAGTCTCCAGCGGACCGAACGCGCGTCGCACGACTTCTTCGGCAGCGCCGTCCGGATCGCTGCCGGAGCGCACGACGAAGGTGCGGTCGCTGAGCACGCGCCCATGGAAGCGATACCGGCCGCGGCCGGGCACACCGGCACCGAAGCTCGCGTCGTCCGCGCCCGACACGGGAGGCCTGCGGTCGAAGGCTTCGCGCGCCGTCTGAATCAGCTGCGACGTTCCACGCACGAGCACGCGCTTCACCTCGGGCCGTGCGGCGGCGGCACGCAGGATGGTCGCGCCGTCGTCGTGCAGCACGCTCAATGCGCCTCGCGGCAGGCCGGCGTCGTCGAGCGCGAGGCACAGCTCATCGGCGAGGAAGGGCATCGCGGGATCCGACAGCAACAGCGTCGGCAAGCCTCGCGAGAGCGGCGCGTAGACGTCCTCGACGAGTCCGCTGACCGCAGCCCGCGCATCGACGCGCACGAGCGCCACGCCGTTCGACGGCTGAGGACCGGGAGCGTGTCGCAACACCGCGTCGCCGCGCCGGAACGCCTGGCGGCGATAGCGCACGCACTCAGCCACGGGAAGGCCCAAGCGGTCCGCCATGCCCTGGTCGATCGAGCGCGCGTGGACCACCGTCTCCAAGCCCTGCCGCAAGATCCCGACGCGCAGCCCGTGTCGCAGCTCGCGCCACGGCTTGCCCGCCTGGCGGGCCGCGTCGAGTGCGGCCTCGAGGTCATCCGCTCCGGAACGCGGCCAGCTGCCGAGCACCGAACCCTCGGCGCTGGCGACCTCGTGGGTCGAGCCGGACGCCGGAGCGACCCAAAGTCCGCCGATGCGGTTGTGATGCTTCCGTTCCTCCATCGAAGCCGCGTATTCTAGTGGGCTTCGAGCGGGGGCGACAGTCCCGCCGGACCACGATGTCTCTCCACTTTCGACCCCACATGCGCATCTCGAGCCCGCTCGACTTCGCGCGAGCCTTCCGACGCGGCAGCCGTGCGCGCGGATCGACGCTGGTGGTGGTGGTGCACGAAAACGGGCTCGGTCATGCGCGCCTCGGTTTGTCGATCGGCAAGGTGATCTGGAAGTCGGCCGTGAAGCGCAACCGAGTGCGCCGCATCTTCCGCGAGGCCTTTCGGCTGGAGTTCGGCGAACTGCCGGCCGGGCACGACATGATCTTGATCGCGGCGGAGAAGCAACTCGTGCCGGATCTCGAGACGACGCGCCACGAGCTCGTCAAACTCGCGAAGAAAGCACAACGTCGGCTGGCCGAGCGACGCGACCAAGAAGCGGCGCGTGGAGGCGAGGGCGTGACGTGAACTTCCTACGTCGCATCTACTCCGCGCCGCTGCGCGTCTACCGGCGCTTCATCTCACCACTCAAGCCGGCGATGTGTCGGTTCTCACCGACCTGCAGCCAGTTCGCGGTCGAAGCGATCGAGCTGCACGGCGTGATCAAGGGCACCCTGCTCGCCGGCTGGCGCGTCTTGCGCTGCAACCCCTTCGCCAAGTGCGGTTGCGATCCGGTGCCGCCGAAGGGCGCCTGGGTCTCGCCCCACAGGCACCTCGAGTAGCCGCCGAATTGCCGAACGTCGAGGCTCTCCGCTAAGCTCGCGCTCCCCTCCACCCCCCACGATCTCATGCGACTCCACCGAACCACTCCCTTCGCCTCCTTCGCCGTTCTCTCGCTCGTCGGCTGCCAATCGCAGCTCGATGTGCGGACGATCGACATCGACTTGCCGCCCTGCCCGATCGCCGGTGCAGAGCCTGCGGACCATCTGATCCAAGACGACGAGAAGCACTTCAAGCATCTCTGGAAGCTGACGTCCGGCGGCGAAAACGCTGAGGGTTACTTCAACCCGGCCGGTGATCGATTGTCTTTCCAGCGCACGACCGAAGAATCGGGTTGCGACGAGATCTTCGTAACGGATACCGCGGGTGGATACCGCGTGATCTCGAACGGCAAGGGCACGACGACCTGCTCGTACTTCATGCCGGACGGCAAGAGCGTGCTGTACGGTTCGACGCAGGCGAAGCACGAGGATTGCCCGCCGCGTCCAGACATGACTCAGGGCTACACCTGGGCGATCTACCCCGAGTACGACATCTACGTCCAGGACCTCGAGACCGGTGAAGAGCGCCTGTTGGTCGGCGGCGAAGGCTACGACGCCGAAGCGACGGTCTCCCCCAGGGGCGACCGCATCGTGTTCACGTCGACGCGCTCGGGCGACATCGAGCTGTGGACGTGCGATCTCGAGGGCGGCGACTTGAAGCAAGTCACGGACGCACCGGGATACGACGGCGGCGCGTTCTTCAGCCACGACGGCGAGTGGCTGGTGTTCCGCACGACCGCGTTCACCCCCGGCAAGGAAGCGGAAGAGATCGCCGACTTCGAACACTTGCGCGACATGGGCCTCGTGCGCCCCGGCGCCATGGAAATCATGGTTTGCCGAGCCGACGGCAGCGATCGCCGACGCATCACGAACCTCGGCCAAGCGAACTGGGCGCCGTACTTCTTCCCGAACGACAAGCGCATCATCTTCTCGTCGAACTTCGACTGGCCGGGCGAAGGCCCGATGAACTTCGACCTCTGGGCGATAGACCTGGACGGCAAGAACCTCGAGCGCATCACGACCTTCGACGACGGCGTCGGTCGCAACTTCGACGCCTTCCCGATGTTCAGCCCCGACGGCAAGTACCTCGTCTTCGGCTCGAACCGCGGCGGCGCGAGCGGCGAGACGAACCTGTTCATCGCCGAGTGGCAGTAGGCGCGAGCGGGAGAACGGCGTACCTGCGGTGCGAGCCGCAGGCGCCGTGATCCGGAAACTTCGAGCGAACTCCGCGACGGAGAAGAAGACGGACGAACTGAGGGTATCCTCAACTTAGGTCCACTCAGACCTCGACCTCCGAGGGGTCAGCGAAGTTGGAAACGACGAGGACTTGCTCCCCGTCCTCTTGTTCTCTGAGCGAAGCTCCATTCAGCAGGAGCCCCCGGGAGGCTTCGAGGCGGCAGCCTCGACAGACGCCGGCGTGCGGCCCGTGAGCGACTTGTTCGGGCGGACGTGGTTGTAGTCGTCGCGCCATTCGGTAGCGACGGCGCGCGCGTGGTCGAGACTCGTGAACCAGTGCTGACCGAGGCACTCGTCGCGAACAACCCGTTGCCGCTCCCGTCGCATGTGCGTTCTGTACCGGCTTCCCGGGCTCGATGAAGTGGAGCTTCACGCCGCGCTCTTACGCCCACTGGTCGAGTGCCTTGCTCGTGAATTCGGGCCCGTTGTCCACGACGATGACCTGCGGCCAGCCGTGCCGCGCAGCGGCACGGTCGAGCACACGGCCGACGCGCTCGCCCGGCAGCGAGAAGTCCACCTCTTGCGCGACCGAATACCGACTGCAGTCGTCGATGACGTTCAGCACACGAAACGCTCGACCGTCATGCAGGCCGTCCGACACGAAGTCCATCGACCAGCGCACGCGCGGCACGCTCGGAGCCGCAACGGCCTGGCGCGGCGCCCTTCCGGCGACCTTGCGCTTCCTGCGCCGCCGAATCTGCAGCTTCTCTTCGACGTAGATGCGGTGCGTGCGCTTGTGGTTCACCTCGAAACCCTCGCGCCGCAGCATGATGTGGATGCGCGGGCAGCCGAAGCGCGGGCGCTCGACCGAGAGCTCGCGCATGCGCTGTCGGAAGCCTTCCGGCTCGCGGCGAACGCTGCGGTACGTCCACACGGACCGGGATAGCCCCACGAGTCGGCAGGCTCGACGTTCGCTCGCCGCGTACGTCTCGCGGACGTACTTGACGAACTTGCGCTTGCTCGCGGGGCTCACCACTTTTATGACACCACGTCCTTCAGGATCGTGATGTCGAGCGCCTGGTCGGCGACAATGCGCTTCGAGCGGTTGTTCTCCTCCTCGAGCTGCTTCAGCCGCTTGGCTTCGCTCACCTCGAGGCCGCCGTACTTCTTGCGCCAGTTGTAGAAGGTCTGGCTGCTGATGCCGTGGCGGCGGATCAGTTCGCCGGTCGGCATGCCGGCTTCGGACTCCTTGAGGATCGCGACGATCTGTTCCTCGGTGAATCGGCTCTTACGCATCGGGGGCTCCTTGGGTCGGTTCTACCCGAAGAGTCCAGGAACTGGTGGACCGGATTGCGGGGATACCCTCACTGGCTCAGGATCTTGGGGCTGCCGCAATGGCTGCAGGCCAGGTGCCCAGAGTGCGGGTCCGCGCTCAGAGTGCTGGCTACGCTTGCTCCCTAGCACAGATTCGTAAGCGCGGCTGTGAGCGCGGACGCCTGAGTGCCTGCTTTGGGATCACCGATGAATCATCGTCACCTAGCAGGTCTACGTACAGCAACTAATGATTGAAGTCTGCTCTACTCGCGGATTGGGACAAGAACCTCCACAGCGCCATCCGCGAGACCCGCCCCGCCACCGATCACCGGCTTCCCGATAAGCACGCCTTCGATCTCAGCCTCCTGTACAGGGGTGCCTATCTGCACTACGCCCGCACTTTCGAGGGCAACGGGAAAGACCTGTACAGTAGCCACTGCTGTCTGTGCTCCGCCTTCATCTTCTACGACCCCGGGGACGGCTGTGCAGATCAAGAGACCCTCTCGACCTCGGCCAAGGGAGAAATGGCCCGACGTAGGGACCACATCGCCTCCAACCACCTCAATCGTTTGCCACCCATCCGGAGAATACCGCATGAACCTCAGCCCCGGGCGCTCTGGGTCATTCGCCACACCGGCTTGCTCCCTATAGGCCACAATCACCGCGTCACCTGACTGAACGACCGACGCCCAGTGCCCATAGCCAACAACGGCACCGACGGGACCCTCCCCCCAAACCAGTGCGGGCGAGACCGCCCCATCTTCAGGGCGCAAGTCAACAATGGGGACACTCACGTCTACCAGAACTGAGAAGCTCCCGGACCTCGCATGGCCCGGGACTAACTCGCCTGCAATGCACTCAGCAAGCAGACGCAATTGGCCCTCAAAATAATACAATTGGGAAGCGCGGATTCCATAGAGCGGGCTGATCTTGAGAACTCCATCCTGCGACTCACCCGCCAGATGCACGGACTTCATATGCGGGACAGGCGTAAACGACCCGTCGCCGTCCCCAGGGCCACCGCGCCAAACCAACACAACGGGCACTCCCCCGTTGTCAACCTCCACAGAGACCGCAACCTCGCCTCCGCCACTGATAGCTGATGAGCCGTTTTGACGTCCGATCCGGTACTTGCTCCAACTCCCTGAGCCGCAAGTGATCCAACCCGACGGATCCCCGCCCCCAATGGAGAGCCGCACCTCACCGCTTGAGTCGGGAGCAAATCTCGCTCGGCTCGGCACACCAGAAGAGCAGAAGGAGACAAATGTCCCTTCTCCTTCTCCACATGGCAGCGGTTGAATGGTGACTACTCCATGAAGAGCAGAGCTATCCTCTGCGGGCACGGCAGGGCCCTCGCCGCCTCCAACCCCAGCCGCAGCTGCAAGGCCGTAGATCGACAACAATAGCGGCCCCGCAAGGCAGCACGCCCTGACAAACAAGCTAAGTGCATTCATAACAACGCCCTCTCTCGGCTAGATGTCCCAGCCGGGCTGGTCGGAATTTATCAACACATAAGTGCCCTGAACATAGGCTCTAACGACATCCTGAAGCGCGCTCGCAGACTGCCCAAAGAAAGTGGCATCCTGATAATCCGCCAAACTGTCGTGCAAACTACCCCCGTATGACGGGTCGTAATACCTGTCCGCCCCCCCCAATCTTCATTCGGACTATTGCGTGCCAAGTAAACCACCTTGGCTGCGGCAATCCACTGTTGTTCTGACTGGGAATCGCGTCCGCTGCACGAACATCAAACCCACTTAGCAACTTCTCTCCACGGACCGGAGCCGGGTACAGCACGTCATCTCCAAGGACGTCCCCGGACGCTGTGTCAAGCACCCCGTCCCACCCCGAGTCGCCACCAATAATAGCCCCCGAAACAGGGTTCCACTTGTTAACTTGGATATGATATGGCCAACTATCTGAGGGGGAGGGGGACCAGCGAAAAACGTAGCCGTACAGGCCAGGCATAACCGCGACCGTGCCGCTCGCCGGGAAGGGCCACTCACTGCCAGACTCAAAAAGGTCCACGACCAGGCTGTTATCCGGTACACCGAAATTTAGGTCTACCGTTAGCGAATCTATCTTCAGGTAGGCACCCACAGGAATGAGCTGCCTGTCTATCCCGTCCCCATCACCTGAATCGACGTCCATCGCGGTCTCCATCACGCCATTCGCACCTACACCAACCCTCTCCCCTGCAAGCTGCCACCCATTAACCAGCATGCACCTCTGAAACGACACCGCCGCATACTCAGGAAGGAGTATGACGGCTGCGATTTCTGCCGGATCGGAGGGAGCCCCCTGGGCATCAGAATTGAGCCCAAGAACTTCAGCGCAGCGTTTGAACAGCGAGGCGAACGCTCCGCACTGAAGGTTCACCGCCTCCCCTTGGGCCACACTCGTTGACTCCAGCGCAGGCCCCAATCTCGACTGGAACCCGGTGCTGCTGATCCAAAAACCGAAGGTTCGCGCATCCCCGACCCCGTTACCGTCCTTCGGCTTCCTCGCGAGAGGCTGAAAACCCGCCGCCCCCACGACCCCTTTATCGAATCGCGCGACCAGCGCATTCAGGATAGCGTCGTCTGACCACTTTGCCGCTGCCGCACCGCATGCGATGTAGTATAAGGACTCCCACTCATGGATATTCGTCTGCGAATCCGCGGAAAAATTTGGGCGCGACTTCGTCACATAAAGGTTGTGGGTAGACCCTCCAGCCGCCACCAAGTACCCCCCCCCAAAGTCTATATTCCAGACAATGCTGAATCCCGGGTGATGGGCTACCTCTCTCGGAAAAACCACACTCGAAACCATGTGTGTCGAGGTAAGAACGGTTGTATCGCCTTGCTTGCGTGAGGCCGAACTCATGAAAGTGTGCCCACCTGTCCCCGCGCCCGCAATGCAGCCATAATCAGGGACGGAAATCCCCCCCCTCCGAACGGACATGCGCGTACTCCACGGCTGGGGCGACCCGCACAGGCACCGCGGAGGGGCTAAGGCTCTCTGTGTGGATGGCTGGATAAGCAACTGGGAAGTTGGAATCCACACCCGCAGTCGTGACCTCGCCATCACCGTCAGCGTCACTCCATTGCGGCTTCCCGTACTTGCCCCCCGTGCCGTCCTTGTAGACAGCATTAATCGATCTACTGGCGGCGTTGGGGTCTTGAGGACCAAACGCCACGGACAGGAGCCGAAGATCCGCAACATAAAAGCTCACATCATCAGTCACCGGCAACTCGCCAGACAGGTTCGTGACCGTGAGTAGTAGATCCACCTGACCCGGAGATGTGCCTCTAAAGATCGCCGTCCTGCCCTGACGGAGGAACACCCCGGAACCTACAGAGCTTGGCTTGATAGACCACTGGTAATACAATTCATCGCAGTACTCCTTCCAACCATATGATCCAGACGGCGGATCATAGCCTTTGGGGGTGCCGCACTCTGCAGCCAGGCGATCTACATCCATGCCACTGGCGCCAACCATCCTCAACTCCCCAACTACCATCCCGGCACTGGGGTAGCGGGTGATCTGGGCAAACGGATTCCCACCGTCCTGGTGTGCCGGAGGCGAAGGTTTTAGCTCACAAGGGTCCAATGAGGGCTCTGCCTCACACGACGGAAGAGTGAGCGGCGTCAGAGGCGGAAGGTCCTCTTCGACATCTACGTGGTAGATAGCTTCCGATAGACGCTCAACATTGACCGTGAACCGGAGAACATACGGCGGGTCGGCAAGACCTCCAGGGGCGCACAAATCTCTAACGGTAACCTTCAGGACCAGATGTCCGGTGCCATCTTGGTTCATTGTATCGGGCAGAAAAAGAACATTATCCGCGTCCATAATGCTCTGGATGCGTGCGCCTGAGGAGTCTAGGAAGGCCCCCGTGGCTCCGGCGTTGGACTCCACCTCCCAATCAGCCGTTAGCACACCAGGGACGTCATGGTATGAACACTGGCCATTGCACTCTGCGATCAACTGGTCTTGGTCCTGCAGGCCATCTAGGCCGAGCGGAATGGGTTCGGGCCGACAAAGCTGGTTCTCGTCATAGCCGCTACCAGAGTAGCCTACGCTCGTCGTGGGTAGGGTGATTGCCGGATACGCCGTTTCCTTCCACACTAGCGAACACTGCGCAGCTGCATGTGTACTCACACCCCCGAATAGCCCCACGCCTAGTATCCCTAGACACCGAATGAGGCCTCTGATGCCGGATGTTGCTCGTGCCCGTGACAGGAATCGGATCGCATTCACTCTTTGAGGCCCTTTCGCGTGTTGGTGGCGAGATCTGGCGCCTAGGAGGCTGGCGAACCGGGAGCTACCTACCTTCGACGTAGGCAGGCTCGCCGCGCTCTCTTGGCGGCGCAACTGTACACGAGAGGGTCTCTCAGATGAGGCAAAATTCTCTGGGGCGCGCGCTCTGTCTCTCCTCTTGGCCAAACCGGCGAGCTCATCGGCCACCGCGAACACAGACCCCACACGGGCATGCCGTACCCCTTACACCCAAGGCCTTGCCTGCCGCACTCTCTCGCGACCCTAGCCGCCGCGCTCGACGCACAGGCCAACCTCCCCCGGAACAACCTTGCTGCGAGAGTCGAGCGTTGTATTCTGTGCCGTAGAGCGCCAACTCTCTCCCTCGGCGCCCCTATTGGGTCGGCACTTTGCGAGCGGTGCCGACCTTTCTTCGTTCAAAAGAAACGGCCCGCCCCGTGGGAAGAGGCGAGCCGCAAGCCCGATCAGTGCTCGGATGGGAGGTAGAGCGTCCAGCGCTGGCTATCGAAGCCAGCCCAGATGTCGACGCTCGCGAGCGGGATGCGCGGGACTGCGGGGGACGAGCCACTTGGAAGGGTCGTTCATGACCGGCTCCTCCGGCTGATGCCGGGGTGAGAGACGGTCGGTCAGGGACGTGCGCTACGAATGAAAACGTGGTAAACGTTTTCGTGAGGGGCACACCCTCACCCCGGAAGCCCTTCCGGGTTGCGTTGGGTACACACTTCCGAAGGAACCTCTTCCCGGACCGCGCCCGCGCGCCTACTCCACGACGTTCGAGTCGAGGGTCACGAGCACGGATTCCTCGTTGCCGTCGCGGCGGTAGACCGTCTTGACCACGTCGCCGGGCTTGTGGGTGCGCAAGACGTAGACGAAGTCCTGGATGCCGTCGATCTTCACGCCGCCGACTTCGAGCAAGGTGTCGCCTGCCATCAGACCGGCGCGTTCCGCCGGCGTGCCGGGCGAGACGCCCGCCAAGGTCAAGCCGCCCTGCTCGCCGTAGTCCGCGGGGCGCGAACCGAAGCGCACGTCGAATCCGCGACGACCGCCTTCCGCGTTCGGGTCCTTCGGCGGCTCGATGAACGCCAACTCGCCTCCCTTGCGTTGTGCAAGGCCGATGAAGTCGACGCAGAGCGCCACGACTTGTGCGGCGCCGCGCTCTTCGAAGCGCACCAGATCGTCGCTCGGCTTGTGGTAGTCGTCGTGCAAACCGGTGAAGAGGTGCACGGCCGGGATGCCGACCTCGAGGAAGCTCTGGTGGTCGCTGCCGCCGACGCCGAAGCCCGAGACGGTCAGCTCGGCATCCAGCCCGGCTACGGTCGCCGATTCAGTGACCCACGCGGCGAAGTCCGGCGAGGTGCCGACCCCCATCGCTTCGAGCCCGTTCGACTCCGCGCGCCCCACCATGTCGAGGTTCAGGTTCATGCTGATCTGATCGAGCGGCACCGTCGGATTCGCGCACCAGTGGCGCGAACCGAGCAAGCCGAGCTCTTCGCCGGACCAGAGCGCGAAGACGACGTCGCCGGCGGGAGGGCCTTCGGCCTTCAAGATACGAGCGATCTCGAGCACGGCCGCCGTGCCCGACGCGTTGTCGTCCGCGCCGTTGTGAATCTGCCCGACCATGTCAGGTGCGAGCGAACCGGGACCGCCATAGCCCAAGTGATCGTAGTGCGCGCCGACGACTAAGGTCGGCGCCTCGCCGCGCCCGCGCAACACGGCGAGCACGTTCGTCGCGACGCCGTCTTCGCGGCGCACGTCCGCGTGGAGCACGACTTCGGTCGGTCCGTCGGCCTCCTCCGCTGAAGCGATCAAGCGGCGGAAGGCCGAGTACTCGGCTGCGGTCGACTCTTCGCCGCTGCCTGACCACAACCAGCCCGCTTGCACTGGATCGGCCCACAGGCAGGGAATGCCGGCGTTGGCCTCATGACCGTCTTCGAAGCTCAGTCCGCCTTCGTCTGCAGGATCCTGCGTGAGGATCACGGCCGCCGCGCCGTTGCGCTTCGCCGTCATGACCTTGTGCAGCACCGAACCGCCGAAGCCCCACGACGCACCGTCCGCTGCGGGAGTACCGCGACGCAACATGACGATCGCGCCGTCGACGCGTCCGCTCGCGTAGTCGTCGTGTCCGCGCTCTTCGTCGACGATCCCGTAGCCGCGGAAGACCAGCGGTCCGCGCACTTCGCCGGAGATCGAGCAGAAGAGCGGTTCGATCATCCCGCTGATCACGACTTCCGCTTCGCGGCCGTTCGAGAGCGTCACGGTCTTGCCGACTTTCGCCGACTCGCCCACGCGCGCCGCGAGCGGCACGGGGAAGCGTTGGAAGTAACCGTCCTCACCGATCGGCTCGAGTCCGATCGTGCCCAGCTGACGCGCCAGCCAGTCAGCGGAGGCCATCTCGCCGCGCATGCCCGCGCGCCGGCCCTCGCGCGCGTTGTCCGACAACCACGCGACGTCCGAGTTCAGCGCCAGCGCCGACTTCGGAACGCGCTCCAAGAGCTTCTTGCGGGTCAGTTCCGGCGGATCGCTGATGCAAGCGCCGAGGAGCGGGAGGGACAGGAGCAGGGCGCGCAGCACGGCGCGGGAACGCAGAGATCTCATGGCGCACATCCTACGGCCCTCGATCCCTGAGTGAAGCGGGATAGGATGTGCGTCGACCATGTTGCGCGCCACGACCCTCAAGAAGCTGGGACTCGCTCTCGGTGTCCCCTGCGTTCTCGCGCTCGTTCTCGAGCTCGGACTGCGCCTCGAGGGCTTCGAGCACCCGCCGGTGCAGTACGCGCAGCTGATCCTCTGGAATCCGGCGCAGGACGCGGCGCTCGCGGGCGCGGACGACCTGCACGCTCGCGACATGCGGACGCTCTGGGCGCCGCGACCGGGCGGGACGGTCTACTGGTCGGCGGAAGACGAACACGTGAACGCCGAAGGCTATCGCGGACCGCTGCGTCCTGCCGAACACGACGGCGACGCGCTGCGCATCGTCACGCTCGGCGACTCGTCGACCTTCGGCCTCGGCATCGAGTACGCCGACACGTACAGCGCGCAACTCGAAGCCGAACTCGAGGCGCGCGGACGCTCTGCCGAAGTGCTCGACTTCGGCGTGATCGGGTTCACAGTGCTGCAAGGCGTCGAGCGCTATCGCGAACGCGCGCGACACTTTCACGCCGACGTCGTCGTTGCAGCCTTCGGCGCCGTGAACGAACACTGGCCGGTCGAAGACTCGAACGACGAAGACAAGCTCGCGAAACAACACGCGCAGACCACCTCGTGGTACCGCTTCACCAAGCGCGTGCGCAAAGAACTGCGGCTCGCGCACTTGCTCGCCTACCTGCAGCTGCGCGCCGACGGCGGCATGCAAGCGCGACACGAGCGCTACGTGCGCCCGAAAGAAGCGCAAGCCGAGATTGCCGACCGCGCCGGCGAGGTGGCGTGGGAAGGTCAACGCCGCGTCGACGTCGACGACTACGTCGCGGGTCTCGACGCGCTGCGCAAGGCCGTCGAATCCGATGGCGCGCGCTTGGCGCTCGTCGTGATGCCCCGCCGACCGATCGTCGAACGCGAGCGGCCCGTGCTGCTCGAGTACACGCGCGCGACGCACGACTTCGCCGCGGAACACGGACTCGCGCTGTGCGATGCGCACGCGATCTTCCGCGCGGAAGCGGAACGGGCCGGCGCCGACGAGCTCTTCCTGGGCTCCGGCGACGAAGCCGACCACTGGCACCCCACGCCGCGCGGACACGCGATGATCGCGAGCTGCCTCGCCGACGCGCTGCAAGCACTGGAAGGCGGCAAGTGATGAGCGCGCCCATCGACACGGAGACCAAGCTGGACGACAGCCGACCCGCGCGCCCCGCATGGCGGCGCGCGTTGCTCCTGATCCTGCCGCTGCTGCTCGTCGGCCCGTCGCTGCTCCCCGGCAAGCGCTTCATGCCGATCGCCCCGGTGTGCTTCGAACCGCTCGCCACCGAACACCCCGAAGCCGCCGAGGCGGCGTGGGAAGGCGCGAACCAGTGGACTGCAGACCGCCTGTTCCCCGCGCTCTCGGACGAAGTCACGGCACGTTCCGCGCTGCGCGAAGGACACGCGCCGCTGTGGACGCCGCTCGCCGGACTCGGCGCGCCGCTCGCGGCCGGCAGCATCGCCGGCATCTGGTACCCGCCGCACTGGTTGTGGCTGTGGTTGCCGCCGGACGTCGCGGCGGGTTGGCACGCGTTGCTCGCGGTCTTCCTCGCGGGACTCGGCATGCAGCTGTTCTTGGAACGGCGCGGACTGTCGCAGACCGCTGCGTTGCTCGGCGCACTCGCGCTGCAGTCCGGCGGCTTCGGCATCGCTAACCTGCACCTCGCCATGAAGTTCGACGCGGCGCTCTGGTTGCCGTGGAGCTTGTGGGCGATCGACGGGATCTTCGCCGGCCGTCGCGCTGCGCCGCTCGCGCTCGCGTTGTCGCTCGCGTGTTCGTTCCTCGCCGGCTTCGTGCCGATCGCCATCTTCGTGGCGCTCGCCGCCGGTGCTTGGCTCGCGTTCCGGACGATCACGTCCAAGCAGTGGGCCGCGCTGCCGATCGGTGCCGTTGCACTGACTTGCGGCATCGGGCTCGCAGCGCTTCAGTTGCTCCCGACGCTCGAAGCGAGCGAGAACTCGCTGCGCCGTCCGACCGACGCCGAAGTCATCGCGGACGGCCGCGTGCCCAGCGCCGCGCTGCTCACCTTGATCGCGCCGAAGCTCTTCGGTGTGCCCACCGAGGAACGCTTCGCTCCGGGTCTTGGCGCCGTCTGGGCGTACACCGACGAATCGGATGACGAGCTCGCGCAGCGCGCCGTGCTGCTCGAGTGGAATCTCGCCGCGGGAGTGGTCGTACTGTTGCTCGCCGCCGCGGGACTCGCCGGCGCCGGTCGTCACGCGATCTTCCCCGGACTCTCCGCGCTCGCGGTGCTGCTGTTCGTGCTCGGTCTGCCGCCCCTGTCGTGGCTCTACGGCTTGCCCGGCTTCGACCTCGGCGCGCCGACACGCGCCGGCGCCGTGCTGTGGGTCTTGTGGCCGTGGCTCGCGGCCTTGGGCGTCGATGCGCTGCGCGGCGCCGGTGTCGTTCCGCGGCGCGCGTTGATCACCGGCGTCTTGATCTGCGCCGCCTTCGGCTCGGTCTGGTGGCTCTCCACCACCGACGAGAGCTTCGCGAACGAGATCTACGCCGAGCTCCCCGCACGACTCGAAGTCGATCGCGCGCTCGTCGAACAGTACATGCCGGCCGATGCGCTCGCCGCCGACGCAGGGCGCATCCGCGAACAAGGTCTCGAGCTGTTGCTCATCGCTCTCGCCGGCGGCGCCGCCGCGTGGCTCATCCGCAAGCCGCGCTTCGTCGTGGTCGCCGGTGTCCTGATCTGCGTCGAAGCAGTCTCGCTGTCGCGCACCCACCTCGCTCCGCGTGACTTGGGCGGCATCGAGTTCGCGCCGCAATCGACGCGCATGACGGCGCTGCACCAAGTCTCGGACGACGGTCGCGTCTTGCGCCACGACGCCAGCGAGTCGGGTCTCGACGAAGTCTTGAACCTCGCGCGCCCGAACTTGCCGCAGCTCTACGACACGGCCGACCTCTCGACCTACCAAGTCTTCACGCCGCGCTGGCAAGTCGACTTGATGTCGCTCGTCGACCCGCGCAGCCCGTACCTCACCGGCGCCAGCCGCATCTCCGACGTCGAACAACTCGACCACCAGCTGCTCGATCGCCTGGGAGTCAACGCCGTGCTCTCGCAGCACGACTTGGAACGCGACGAACTGACGCGCATCGACTCTGCCGCCGGCTGGCGTCTGTACCGGCGCCACGGCAGCCTGCCGATCGCGCGCATCGTCCCCGCGCTCGAGTACTGTTCGACCGACGCCGTCGCGCTGAACCTGCTCGCATCGCACGCGCTCGATCCGGTCGAGACCGCCACGATCGTGCCGTCGGGACCGGGAGGTTCTTCACCGCAGGGCGACGAACCGCTCGACCCGGCCCGACACCGCAAGGGCGTCTTGCAGTGGTTGCGAGCCGACGCGAACCGCTTCGCCGTCTCGATCCAGGGTTCCGACGGCGGCTGGCTGGTCGTGCGCGAAGCGTGGTACCCCGGCTGGCATGCGACGGTGAACGGCGAATCGTCCGAAGTGCTGCGCGTGGATCACGCCTTCCGCGCGGTGCGCGTTCCGGCCGGCAACGTCGAAGTCGAGTTCGAGTACCGACCCACCTCGTTCACGCGCGGCCTGTGGATCAGCGCGCTCTCGCTGCTCTTGGCACTCGCCACGCTCCTCCTGCCGAGACGGGGCATCGCCTGATGCACTTGCAGACGCTCAGCTCAGGCAGCGAAGGCAACGCGACCCTCGTGCGCGCCGGCGAACAGAGCCTGTTGGTCGACGCCGGCCTCGGCATCCGCAAGCTCTCCGAGCGCTTCGAGACGGTCGGACTCGGCTTGAAGACCCTGGATCACGTGCTCGTGACGCACGGACACCTCGACCACTCGCGCTCAGCTGGTTCCGTCGCGAAGCGACAGGAAGCCGAGCTGCACTGCGCCGAGAAGATCATGCTGCACAAGTCCGTGGCGCGCGCGCCGCGCAAGAACGTGCTGCGCATCGGACGCGACGTCGACCTGGTACACCCCGCCGGTCGCGGCTCGGAAGTGAAGTTGCGCTCGGTGCTGCTCCCCCACGACTGCGATCCGACGGTGGCCTTCCGCCTCGAGCACGAAGATCGCGTCGCCGTCGTGCTGACCGACATGGGCCACCCGCGTCGCGAGGTTGCGGACGCTCTCACCGGCGCGCACGTGCTCGTGCTCGAGTTCAATCACGACGTGGAAGGACTCGCGACCGGACCCTATCCGCCGGTGTTGCAGAATCGCATCGGCGGCGATCGCGGGCACCTCTCCAACGAACAAGCGGCGCAGATGCTCGAGTGGCTCGCCGGGCCCGAACTGCACACGCTGGTGCTCGCGCACCTCTCGAAGAAGAGCAACACGGCGGAACGAGCCGAGTCGGTCGCGCGACACACGCTCTCGCGCTTGGGTCTCGATCACGTCCAGGTGCTCGTCGCCTCGCAGGACGAAGTCGGTCCCATCCTGGAAGTCTGACCCCTGCACGTGATGAACGAGACCCAACGGCAGATGTCGAAGCACTGCACGATCCGCGCCTTCCGCGCCGACCCCGTGCTTCACGAGACGATCGAGGAGTGCGTGCGAGCCGCGCGGCGAGCTCGAGCAACGTGCAGGCGTACTGCTTGGTGCAAGTCCCCAAGCACTCGGAATGGGCGAAGTCGCGCGAGCTGACCGGCGATCAGAGCCAGGTCGAACTGGCGGGCGCGTTCTTCGCCGTCTGCACAATGCGCTCTCCGAAGTCGACCGACTGCTCGAGCTGCATGAAGGCGCCTAACCCTTGATCGGCCTGTGCATCGGAGTTCCCGACGAGACGCCGTCCAAGCGCCCGACTACCGCTCCCAAGGTACTTCACTGCAAGCGCTTGGCGTGCGGGAAGTGGAAGGGCCGGCCCCCCGGGCCGCGCGCTTCGCAGAGGCCCATGATCTTGTTCCAGAGCGGACCGATGATCGGGTGCGTGTGCGCGTCGCGCGGGGCTTCGGCGGACACCCAGTCGAAGATCTCGACGTACAGCGACGCCCCCCCTTCTTCCGTGATGCGGTAGATCTGAGTCGGGACCGATTTGTTGATCAAGTCCGACTCTTCCAAGCCGGCGCGGTGCTCGCGCAGCACGGCGTCGAACTCGGCCTCCTTGCCGCGTTGAACGTAGTAGTGAGCGAGAACCGTCGTGTCATTCGAGTGATGCATGCGGGTGGTCTCCTACTTGTGCGGTTCGTCGCCGCGGTCGGTGCAGCCGTCGAAGATCTCGTCCAGCCCCAAGAAGGATGTCATGCCTTCGTGCAGGCCCATGTAGCCCTGCTCGCCCTCGATGCACCAGTGCGGCTTGAGGAACAATCGCAGGATGTCCGAGTCGGGCGTCTTTCGCATGGCTTGCACAGCGTCGCGCTTCGCCATCCAGTGTTTCCAGCGACCGAGCAGGTCGTTGATGCCGATCAGGTCGGCTGCAGCCACGCGCTTGAGCGGGATCGTGTCGCCGCCCTTGCCCGACCGCGCCTTCTCGAAGAAGCGACGCACGGTGCTCATCGCCGCCGGATTCGCCTTCTCGATGCGAAAGGGTGTGTCGTCTTCAAGGCCGCTGACCATCAACATCCGCCGCGTCGCGAGTCCGAGGATCGCGGGTAAGATGCGCTGGAGGTTGGCGTCGTCGTAGTTCTTGACGCACGCGTAGAGCGGATTGCGCACCTGTAGCAAACGAATCATCTCCATCGGCAAGCGCCGGCTGGTGCTCGAGTGGTGGTGGTACGCAATCGACTTCGGCACGTAGGCAATCGAGTGCCCCGCAACCCACGTACGCCAGCCGAGGTCGACGTCCTCGTAGTAGGCGAAGAACTCGTCGTCGAAGCCCCCCACCTCGCGGTATGCCTTCGCGTCCATCGCCATCGCGCCGCCGCAGGCGAAGAGCGACAGGCGCGGCCAGGCGAAGTTGTCGGTGATCGCTTCGAGGTAGCCGCGCTGGATACCGATGCCGTGGAAGTTCATGCCTCCACCGGCGCTGTTCATCAGCTTGCCGTCCCACGAGAGCATCTTCGACGTGGTCGCCGCGTGTTCACCGCGCGCGATCGGTTCGACGAGCGTGCGCAGCCAGTCGGGCTCGACGCGCATGTCGTTGTTCAAGAAGACGACGACTTCCGGGTCGTCGGCGAGCTTCACGCCTTGGTTGCAACCCGGCGCGAAGCCGACGTTGCGCTCGTTGACGTGCAGCTTGACCCACGCGTGATCGCGCTGCATCTCTTCGACGGAGCCGTCGGTCGACGCGTTGTCGACCAGGATCACTTCGACCTTCTCGCGCGGGTAGTCGAGCGCCGCCAGCGTCTTGAAGCACGGCTTCAGGTGATGGCGACCGTTGAGGTTCAAGATCACGATCGCGCAGCGCGGAAGATCCGCGTCGGCCACGCTCTCTCCGAACTGCACGCGCAGGCGCAGCGGGTCCTTGGGATCGAGCTTGGAGGCCTTGGACGCGCCGACCTGCTTGGCCGGCTTGCTCTTCGCGGAGGACTTCGCGGGCTTGGAGGGCTTGCCGCGCCCCTTGCGCTTCGAAATCACGCAGGCACCTCGTCGACGAGCAGGTGTTGAATGCGCAGGTAGGCCTCGGGGCCGCCGGCGGTGAGCGCGGTCTCGATGCGCAACCGCGCCGCATCATGCACGAGCTCGGTCTGGATCACGTAGCGGTGCAGGACGTCTTCACCATCCGGCCGGAAGAGCTCCAGCTGACCGACTTCGACGCCGTCGACCAGCACGCGGCCCCCCATCTCGACGCCGGGCTCGGCACCGAGCGCGAGCACACCGACTTCGATGCGTCGACGTCCGCCGCCGGCGCCGCGGATGTCGTATTCGGCCGCGGCCCCGCCCGGTCTCATCAACAGTAGGTCTTTGCCCTGCGGTTCGACGGGCCCGTAGCGTTCGAGCGCGTGGATGCCGGTGAAGTCGCAGAAGCGCCGCGGGCCGAGCGGCTTCGTCGTGCGATCGATCGTGCACAGTGCGCGATAGCGGAACTCTGTCTCTTCGCCGTTCTGCTCGATGGTCTTGATCGGCATGAAGTCGTGACTGAGTTCCGCGGCCAGTCCCGGCTCGTGCGCGAAGCGCAGCATCTTCGCCGCGAGATCGATCGGGTTGCCGACTTCGAAGAGCAAGCCGTCGACGCCGTCCTTCACGAACTCAGCCATGCCGCCGAGGTCCGACGCCAGCACCGGAGTCTCGGTCAAGTACGCCTCGTGGATCGTGATCGGCGAGTTCTCGTACCAGATGCTCGGCACGACGAGCACGTCGATCTCGGCGTAGACCTCGCTGAGGCGCGCGTTGTCGAAGCGCCCTTTGAAGACGACCGGCGCGCCATCTGCGAGGCGTTCGAGTTCCGCGTGGTGCGGGTCGTTCGACGGATCGAAGCCGCCGTAGACGTTCAACACGACCTTCTCGCCGGCGAGCTCGCGCATCGCGCGAATCAGCGTCTCGCCGCCCTTGTACCAGACCAGCGAACCGACGAATCCGAAGCGCACGCGCCCCTCGGGATCGGGTTGCTTCTTCAACGCGTGCACGTGATCCGTGCGCATGCCGTTGTCGGAGAACAGGAAGCGGCGCGGATCGAAGCCGGCCGTGTCGACGAGCTTCTGGCGCAAGAAGCGCGACGGACTGATGCGCAAGTCAGCGGCCGCGTACGCGCCGACGACGTAGTCCTGACGCTGCAGCATGTCGTCGAAGCCTTCCCAGCGACCTGCATCGGCGCCCGTCAGCTCGACACCCTTGCGCAGGCCTTTCGCGAGCGCGCCGACCAACGGCCGGGCCGCGCGATCGAGGCGCTTCATGCGCGAGATCAAGCCCAAGCCGCGTTCCTTGACGCAGAGGTAGCAACCGCTGCCCATGTTCTCCGGACAGATCTCACCGTCGGGGCGAATCAGCTGAACGCGCGCGCAGATGGACCAGTAGTCGTGACACGTGATCACTGTCGCGAGCCCCGCGCGCTTGGCGATCTGCACCAGGCCTGCCGAGGTGTGGATCAAGTGCTGGAAGTGCACGAGGTCCGGCGCTTCGCGAGCGAGGATCGTGTTGAACGCCGCTTCGGCCTTGGGTTGGCAGTAGCTCTCGCGCAGGCTGGCGTGTTCCAAGCGGTGCGTCATGCGCAGCACGCGCAGGCCTTGGAACTCCGAGTCTTCGACGTGGAAGTCGGGCAAGTCGCGATCGTCGGCGGGCACGCGGGCGAGCACCGTGACGCGGTGGCCGCGACGCGCCATCTCCTTCGCCAGGTTGTAGGTGTAGATCTCCGTGCCGGCCCAGGTGTCGGGCGGGAAGCCGTGGACGACGTAGAGCACCGAGAGCGTCGTCTCGTCGCGCACGGTCGTCGTGGGTTGACGCGGCGCGGTGCGTCCGCCTTCCCAGAGGCCGAGGAAGGTCGCTTCGCGCTGTGCGCGCACGCGCTTCAGCTCGCGCTCGACGTCCGCTTCGGACAGCCCGGCGGCTTCCAGCGCCACGCGGTCGCGTTCGAGCTGGCGACCGGTCAAGACCAGCGCGTCGGATCGCGACCCGACGCAGATGCGATCGAGCCACTCGGCGTTGAACGCGCCGTCGATCTTCCCGCGCGCGAAGCACTCGTCCGCGTCGTAATCGTGGCTGTGTTCGACGACGGCTTCGTCGTCATAGACGACGGTGAAACCGGCTTCGAGCAAGGCACGCGCCATCAGCACGTCTTCGCCGAAGTTCGTGCGCGGGAACGGATGACGTTCCCAGAGCTCGCGACGGATCGCGGAGGCGACGTCGTTGAAGTTGAAGAACACGCGCCGCTCGTGCGCATCCATCGCCGCGTAGGTCGAGGCATCGGGCAAGCGCGTCTCGCGACGTCCCGCGGTGTAGCCGGGATCCTGTTCGCTGAAGACCTTGGTCAGGAGGTCTGCGTCGGGTCGCGGCAGGTTGCGGCAGTAGGCTGCGCCGACTTGTTCGTCCTCGAAGTTCTTCACGAGCTTCGCGAGCCAGTCGATGCCGACCGGGATCGCGTCCTGCGTCAGGAAGACCAACAAGTCACCGCGTGAGCGCGCCGCGAGCAAGTTGCGCGTGTCGCCGTGATCGAACTCGATGCTGTGGATGCGTTCGCGTTCGAGCGGCACGGGGAAGCCTTCCACCCGCTCGCCGAGGAACTCCCACGTTCCATCGGTCGAGCCCGAATCGATCGCGCGGAAGTCCCACGGGATGTCGAGCACTTGGCCGGCCAGCGCGGTCATCACGCGCTCGAGGAACTCCATCCCCTGCCAGGTCGGCATCAGGATGGAGACGGATCGAATGGGGCGCATGGATCGGGGGCGGGGGCGACGGGCGGACGAGAGAGTGTAGCGCCCGCGGAGTCGGCACACAGCTACCGATCAGCTCGCATCACGGGCGGAATCAGGCCAGAAGTCGGGACCCCATCCGCGACTGCCCCAGAACTGGCCGAGCACTTGTGCCCCGCGCAGTCCGACGGACCGCACGAGGTGACGGAGCTTGGCCGGCGCGTGCGTACGATTCAGGTAGCGCCAGTCTTCGCGCACCTCGAAGCCGATGCCGCGAGCGACGGAGAAGACGGTGGGACGCAGGCGGTGGCCGTGGATTTCGCGGTGGAAGGCGGCGTCGATGCGATAGCGCTCGAAGGCCTGACGGGGCGTGTAGTCGTGGGCGTGGTACGCGACGGCTTCGGGCACGAAGCGCAGTGTGTGGCCGGCAGTCAGCGCACGGGCGGCCCAGGCGAAGTCCTCGCCAAAGGGCACGTCGGGAAAGGGGATCTCGCGGAACACCGAGGCGCGGATCGCGGAGGCGACGTTGTTGAAGCGCAGCAGCTCGACGCGTTCCTCGGCGGGTAGGTCCCACATGCGGCCTTCAGGATCGAGCCGACGCGCGTGCGCGACTTGACCGGCTTCCGGCGAGTCGAGCACCGTGCGCGCCGTCAGCGGATCGTCGCCGGGGTGCGGCAGAACGCGAGCCGTCGCTCCGGCGACCTGCGGATCGTCGAAGACCGCCGTGAGCCGTGCGAGGAAGTCGGAGCCGGCGGGCACGACGTCTTGGCTCAAGAACACCAGCAGCTCGCCCGTCGCCCGATCGGCAGCGAGATTGCGCGTGGCGCCGTGGCGGAACTCGGCTTGCGGGATGACTTCGAGGCGGGCGGCGGCGGCCTCCAACAGCGCGCAGGTGTCGTCCTGCGAAGAGGAATCGATCGCCACGAGTTCGACTTCCCCGCAATCCACCTGGTCCGCGAGAGCGGGCAGGAGTCGAGCGAGGTCCCGGGCGCCGTTCCAGGTCGGCAGGACGATCGAGATGCGGGGGCTCGGCATAGCGCGGCCGGCAGGGGCCGGAACCCAAAAGTATATGCCTCCAGCGGGTCCCGGGGCGCCTTTGCAGAAGACCTATGTGGTCTCTACGCTCATCCCACCTCGCGAGCCCGCGAGCCGCTCCCACCCCCAGCCCTCCAGCGCATGCATCGAGACTTCTTGCCCGTAGCCTTCGGCCTCTTGCTCACCGCCGTCCTCTCCGGGACCTTCGTCATCGCCGGACTCAAGGCGGGCATCACACCGGGAGTCAGCCCACTGGTGATCTTGTGCGCGTGGGGAATCTTCGCGTCGCGACTGAAGGGCAAGGAAGGCTCGCGCTTCCTCAACCTGACGCAGGTCTCCGGCTCGGCCGGCATGGCGGTGACGGCGGGTGTGATCTTCACGGCACCGATCATCCAGATCCTATACGCCGAGCGCATGGCCGAGGGCGGACCGGGAGCACCGACCGCCGTCCCACCGGTCGATGTCGTGACGTTGATCGTGCTCAGCCTCGCCGGCGCTCTGATCGGCTACGGCTTCGTCGGCCTCGCCACGAAGAAGTTTTTGTCGGACCCGTCCCTGCCGGCGCCCGAGGCGCGCGCGTGCGAGACGATGATCGAGTCGGCTGTCGCCGACTCCGACAAGCGTCCGCGCATGGGCCGTTCGCTGTTCGCCGCGCTCGGAGCGGGATTCGGCGCAACGCTGCTCGTCAAGACGCAGGCGTTCGCGGAGGCCTTCTCGATCCCTCATCGTGCAGATGGAGAGAAAGGCTTCTCCGGACACCTACCGCTGGAAGCGATGTTGATCGGCATCGGCGGTCTGTTGACACTGCCGACGGCTCTGCTCGTCTTCGGCGGCGCGATGATCCGCATGATCGGCGATGCTTACTTGATCGGGCTCACGCCGGGCACAGAACGCTTCGACGCGTTCCTTGGCGCGACGGGCGGCGCGACGGACCCCACGCTGCGCTGGGCGGGCGGCGCGACGATGTTGGTCGCGGTCATCTACTCGCTCATCAAGTTCTTGGGTCCCGGCGCGCGCAACGTAGGCATTGCGGAGGTCGGCGATCTCTCGGTGCTCGAGGTCGATACGGGGATGCGCGCCAAGCTGCGGGCTTCGATCATGGTCGGCGTCGTGATGCTGCTCGGCTGGTTGTTCTGGCAAGACGGCTTCAGCCTCTTCACGGTGAGCATGTCCGTCACGATCCTGATCATGGCGATGCTGATGGTGACCCTCGGCGCGATCCTCTCGCTGCAGATCGGTTCGTCAGCCTCACCTGTATCCGGAACGATCTTCGTCACGACGCTCGTGCTGTGCCTCGTCACGCTGGCCACTCGCGACTCTATCTCGATCGATGACGTCGCACTGTTGACTCCGCTCGTCGTCGCCGCCTGCGTCGCCGTCTGCACGGCGAACGACTCGAGCCAGGACTACAAGACGATCCAGCTCTGCGGCGTGCGCGTGCAGGACGGCTTCGTCGCACAGATTCTGGGCCTCATCGTGGGCTGCATCGTCGTGCCGATCGTGCTGTTCGTCGCGCACAACGCGTACGGTCTCGGCTCAGAGGCGCTCCCCGCTCCGCAGGGCAAGATGTTCTCCACCTTGATCGAGGGCTTGCTGCTCGACAGCAACCTTCCGCTGGTGCCGATCTACTTCGGACTCGGTCTCGGCGTCCTCGCGGTGCTGATGGAAATCACCGCCACCAAGCGCGGCATGATGCTTCCGTCGATGGCGCTCGCGGTCGGCATCTACCTGCCGGCAGCGATCGGTGTCGGCATCTTGATCGGCGCCATCTTCCGCTGGATCGGCGAACGCGGCCTGCCGCGCCAGACCAATGAGTCGATCTTGACAGCAGCGGGACTGATCACGGGTGCCGCCCTGCTCGAGCTGCTGCTGGGCATGGCGATCCTCGGCGGCTTCAATCCCGACCACCTCACGCTCACGAGCATCTTCTCCAGAATGGAAATGGAGGTCCCGGCAGCCATCTCCGGCTGGGCCGCGCAGCCATGGACCGCACTGGTCGGCATCGCCGGAATCGGCGCGCTGCTGTTCTTCAACTCGCGTCCGCGCCGCTCCTTAGAGTGAAGTACCGTGCCAGGTTCAGTTTTTCGATCTGAGCGAGCAGCCCGGGCCTTGTGGCTCGGGCTGCTCGCTCAGATCGCACAACTGA
>Ga0316208_1000989_pt1 | contig 29270 bp, 26 predicted proteins | sample 3monopyrite_MG_FD_204944 | JGI IMG/M metagenome (GOLD analysis project Ga0316208, IMG submission 204944) | Microbial mat bacterial communities from mineral coupon in-situ incubated in ocean water Damariscotta River, Maine, United States -... | ecosystem: Environmental > Aquatic > Marine >... | reverse complement strand
AATTACCTTAATCAATAAATTAGTTGATAAAGGTAATTCCGTTGTTATCATCGAGCATAACTTAGATGTAATTAAATGTGCAGATTGGGTCATTGATCTAGGACCTGGTGGCGGTTCAAAAGGTGGTAGGATTATTGCGGAGGGTACACCAGAGAGAATAGTGAAAAACAGTAAATCCTTGACAGGAAAATATCTCAAAGAGGAATTAAAATCATGACAGAAACTAAATTTTGTATGTTAAACCTAAAAAAAGATTCAGTTGCGATTACACTGAAAGGTGAGCCACACCTTAGAGCTGGGGCAGATTTTAAAATTTATGATGACAATAAAAAGTCAATTTACCATTTCAAATTAAAAATTGAGAATGGAGATTCTGACATACATAAAATTGACTTACCTTTATCAAAAATTAATAAAACTCGATTGGTCTGGCAAATTGCTTGTTGCTCATCAAATGAAAATATTTTTATAGGCAAAGTAGAAATTAAAATTACTCAAAGTGCATTGCCAGCAAAGGTAACTGGCTCTACTTCATATTTGGTAAACAATCTTCCACCCTGCAGACTAAAAGGTGCTGAGAAGATTTCGAATAACTTATTTTTTGTAATTAAAGAATAATCATTTTTATCAAATTAATTTATTCAATAATAAATACTTAGCCTTATAACATCGAGAATAAAATACATAGACCCATTTGAAAACCTATTATTTAAATAATATTATTACTTATCATCTCTAATTGGCAAACGACAAAATCAATTCATAAACCATACTCTACATCATTTCTAAACTATTAATTATCTTCTATAAAATTATCCAACCTGTTAAATAATATTATTTATATTATAATTTACTTTATCTACTTAATTAAGCTTATAATAGTTAGGCTTAGAATTAAAATTTATTATGTTACTCAGGTAATACCCCTGTAAGCATAAATGCACCCCAATAATAAGGTTCTTTATATTTTTCTTTAAGAGTTAGCTGGGCGTTCTTGAATGCAACGTGTATATCTTCACCAGCTAACCACTTTTTATAAAAAATTACCATTAACTCTTGTGTAGTTTTGTCATTCACAGTCCATAAGGACATTATTAAATTCTTAGCACCTGCTACTCTGAATGATCTTTGAAGTCCATAAACACCCTCCCCATTCATTATTTCTCCCAAACCTGTTTCGCAAGCACTCATTATTACTAAGTCAGTATTATCTAAGTTTAGGTTCATTGCCTCGTATGCTGTCATAATTCCATTTTCATCACTTTCTTGTGATGTGAAGTCATAATTAAGAAAATTTGAAGCACCAGAAAACAATAGTCCAGACCTCAATAGTGGATTCTGGTTAGCTTTTTCAACATCTACTCCAAATACTCTTTCTTTTTCCATATTGGCTAAGTCTGAAAGAAAAAAACCATGTGTTGCAATATGAATTATAGAAGAGCTTTTTAGATTCTTAAAACTATTTTCATTAGCTTCTTTTTCCATATAAATATCTGTATTAAAGCCATTTTCTTTTAATAATTTATCAATAATCTCAATTTCTATCTTAGTACCAGGCAATTCAGATATTCTAATTTCATTTTCATCAAATTGTTTTATTTTGTCTATATCTTCTTCATCTCTAGTTTGAATATTGGAAGTATTATCTAATTTATATGTAGGAAAGCCAAATAGAGAAGCAAATTTAATTGTATTTTCTGTTCTTTCCTGTCGTTCTAATAGCTCTTTGGTATTAGTAACCGTAAAGATTGTTTTATCTTCAATAACATAATTCCCTGTTGGATCTTTCAATGTATTAATATTAATATTATTATAAACTCCATCTAATGAAATATATAAAACATCTTTTCCATCTAATTTTTCATTAATTGGTTTCCAATAGCGGTTATAAGATCTTTTGTCTGGAAATTTAGATTTGATTGCACGTTTATATCCTTTAAGGTACTTGCTGTCCATATTTTTTCCGTTATCAAATATCACAATTTCAGGATAATCTATTGTTTCCTTAGTTAAAATGAGAGCGGCATAAAAAGTAGAATCTTCCCACGCTTGTCCAAAAAATTTGAAACGAATTATTTCAATTGCAGCCTCATTTGGTTTTAACACACTTTGTATGTCTTTCCAAGTTGGTTTTTCTTCAGCCTTATTTCCAAAATCTTTAGAAGCTTTTGATAATTCTTTCTCTAAATCATTTACTTCATTTTCAATTTCAGATAATTCTATACCTTGGCTTTTTAGCTTATTTTTAGGCTCATTAAATAACTTGGAGAGTTGCTCTTTTTTAATCCTCCATTTGTCAAATTTAGCAATTAAAGATTGGTCTCCAGTTTTAATAATTCCTTCTTTTAAACCTTTTGAATAGTCTAATAATAATCCTTTTGTTGAAATATGGTAGTCATACATAGTTCTTGTTAGTTCTGGTTTATCATCAACTCTTGAAAGCACATAACAATTATACATTTCGAACCGCTCTTTTAAAAGTTTGTAAAACTTAGATTTTTCAGATTCAGAATAGTATGGAAAATATTTGTCTATTTGTAAAAGATAAATATCAAATGCTTGTTTGTAATAAGCTTCTGCTTTTTCAAATTGTTTTAATTCTTTTAAAATACTAGCTAATAACTGCAGAGATACAGCAAAGTTAATATTTGTTGAGTCGTATAATATTTTTTTTATTTCGATATTGTCATTCAAATCTTGAAAAGCTTCTTGATACTTGCCTCTTGTATAATATACAATTCCTCTTGCTTCTAAACACTTTGAGTATAATGGGTGGGTATTCCCAATAGTAAATTCCATTGCTGGTAGAATATCATTAAGTAATTCAATAGCATCATCATATTGTCTTGATTCAATACTTACTTGGACTAAATTATATAATGATTTAAAGTTTTCTGCATTTGGAGTAGCTAATAATTGTTTTATATTTTTTTTGCCTTTTGCCAAAAGTGGTTTTGCTTTTTCTTTTTCACCTATATTAATATATAATAATGCTAATTGGTTTATTGATTTGATAGTATTTGGGTCGGATTCGCCCAAAGTTTTCTGGAATATTTCCATCGCATTTTTAAGATTGGGTTCAGCTTTTTCACTATTTCCAATCATTTGGTAGAGCATTCCAAGTTGTAGAAATGTATTTCCAGTAGAATAGTTATTCTTGCCCAGTTTTTTTAATTTTATATCCAAAGCTTTTAAAAAGTATTCTTCTGCATCTGGATATTTTCCTTCAGTATAATAATGAAAAGCTAAGTTAGAAAGTGTTTTTGCATAAGAAGTATCTTGTTCGCCTACAATTTCTTTATATATAGATATAGACTCTTTGTAAAGTGGCTCTACTAAACTGTTTTTACCTATTGTTTTATAAATAACGGAAATATTATTAAGTACCCTAGCGTATTTTAAGTTATTTTTACCAATTAATTTTTCAATCAAATCTTTTTGTTTATTATACAAAATTACAGTTGAATCATAATCTCCCATATAAAAATATATCCTTCCAATTTTTCCAAACTGGACTATATGATACCTTGAGTTTTTACCATATAGCTTTTCAACTTCAGATAGTGATTGATTTGCAAAGTCTAATGCTTTGTCATATTGCCTTTTTGAAAGGAATTGATCCGATTTTTTTGATAAGAACTTGAAGTCATTGGCTGATAAAGCAGATAAAGAAAAGATTAAAGAAAAAAACACTATTAAAATTATTTTCATAATATATTATAAAATAGTTAAAAAAATATTTGTAAGATAATAAATTAAAACCTAAAAATTAGACTTCACTTTTGAAAGGTATTGAAATCAATACAACAGTTTTTTCATCTTTCTCGGACTGAATTGATAATTTACCATTATAAATATTCATAATTTTTTTGACAATAGTTAGTCCTATTCCAGTTCCTTTTTGTTCGTACTCATCTCTTCCAAATTGTGTTAAAGAGCTAATATTTGATATTTCAACTTCACTCATTCCTCTTCCAAAATTTGTAATTTGAACATGATAATATTCTTTGGAATTGAAAGTATTTATATTTATTAGTGTGTTTTTATAAGAAAATTTTGAGGCATTACTTACTAATTCCTGAATAAGTTTAGTAAAATGACTCTCATTCATATTAATATTATCAATTTCTTCGCTCGACGAAAGACTAAATTTAAAGTAATTATTGAGGTGTTTTGTGTACAAACAAATATCATTAATAACAAGAGATGGTACTCTGGTTAAGTGTTTTCGGAGTTTGTTAATTTCATTTGGTTCATTTTCAATTATTTCAATTTTGTTTAGAAATAAATATTTCTCAAAAAGGTCGTTTAATCTGCTTGCATCTTCAAATATATTTTTCAACATATCTGGTACATTAGTAGTAGATGATGTAGAGTCTAAATTTTTGTAGAGCCACTCAGAATTATTTAAAATTCCATTAAGTGGAGTTCTAATTTCATGAGGAATAGACTTATAAATATTCGATTTAATTTTATCAAACTTTTCATTATATGATTTTGCACTTTTTTCAGATTTATATAGCCTAGTTTTGATAGCGTCTAAAAGTTCATCTAAGTCAAATGGCTTTGCAATATAATCATCAGCACCAATATTCATTCCAAATCTAAAATCATCTCTTGCCCCTTTCGCACTTAAAAATAAGAATGGAGCTGTAGCTAATTGTGGTATTTTTTGAATTTCTTTTAGCACTCCATATCCGTCTAATTCTGGCATCATGATATCTGATATTATCATATCAGGCTTATGTTTTTTAGCAAGTTCAACGCCTATTTTACCATTTTCTGCATCAATTACATTATAGTCATTCAATTCTAATGTTAGCTTCAAATCTTCTCTAATCTGGTCTTCATCATCAATTATCAATATTAATTTACTTGAATTTTCCATTTAAATAATTATAAACCCATAACCTTATGATAATAAATTAGATATATCTTGGTATTCATGTAGTATTTTTTGATAATTATTAACAAAGAATTTTTCTGGTAAATTTATATCATTCCAAATCTGTCTATTTATTTTAGGAATTAAAAAGTCTCCTGAGTTTCCAAGTTCAAGCATTCCAGCAGTGATAACTGATAGATGAATAATACTTACCATTTCATTGTATCTATCATTTACAGAACCAATATATATGTTTCTAATTACATTTTGAATTTCTTTGGGTAATCTCCACTTTTCAGCTAACATTTGACCAGCTAATGGGTGCGAAATTCCTAAAACTTTTTCTTCAGCTTTTCTGACAGATATATTTTTTTCACGTGAGGCATTTAATATTTTTTCATAAATATCTGGAATTGTTTTTAAAAACAATAACTTACCAAGACCATGCAAAATACCATTGATAAAAAAACCTTCTAAGTTCTTTATTTTTAAACCAATAGCAATATTCCTTGAGATTACACCAACAGCAAATGAGTATCTCCAAAAATCTTTAGGGTCTAATAAGCTATTTGCTTTAACATCTTTGAACATTTCAATTATTGACAAGGCTAATACTATTGATTTTACTTCATTAAAACCAATATAAACAACTGCCTGGGAAATAGTAGATATTTTGCCTATTAGCCCATAAATTGGTGAATTAGCAACTTTTAATACTTTTGCTGCAGATGATTGGTCTTGTGAAACTACATCAGCAACATCTTTTGCTGATGCGTGTGGATGTGCCATTACTTCATTCAGTTTTGTATAAACTGTTGGAAGAGTTGGAAACTCATCAATTTTTAATATTATGTTGTTTATTAACTTCATTTACCTTTATATATCAAATTATGCAGTAAGGACATTTCAAAAATATCTTTTTCTACGTTATTTATTGGTTTCCATAACATTTTAGTTAATAGATAATCTTTTGCTTCATCTCTCTTCTCATCTGAAACATTATCAATATTAATATCGTCATCAGAAATTACATTTACGCCTTTTATTTTCCACCTATTAAGTAAGGGAATATGTTTTTTTGTAAGTTCTAAGCCTTCAGGCATTAATATTTGCCCTGAATCACTTCTTAGGGCATCAGATAATACCATACCTACTTCTATTTCTTCTATTAAAATATATGCCATTTAAAATATAATTAATTTTCTAAATTTTTTAAACTACTAATAAATGAATGATTTGTAATATTATAATGAATTGGATTAACTGTAACATAATCGTTATTTAAAGCAACGTCATCACATTCTTCATTGTCAGTATTAACTTTATATTCTCCTGAAAACCAGAAGTATTCCCTACCAAAGGGATCATTTCTTTTCTCATATTTATCTTTCCATACAGTATTTGAATGATGTACAATTTTGATGCCCTTAATATCATTTTTTGGTTTATAAGGAACATTTACATTCAAAAAAGTATCTTTTGGCAATTTTAAATCTAATAATTTTAGTGCCAAAATTTTAGCATAATCCGCTGCAATTGTCATATCTGCATCTAAATCGTGAGATGCTAATGATATTGCCATTGATGGAATGCCAGATAACATTCCTTCTGTTGCAGCAGAAACTGTTCCAGAATATAATATATTAATCGCAGTATTTTGTCCGTGATTAATTCCAGCAATAACAATATCTGGTTTGACATTCAAAATTGAAGAAATTGCAATTTTAACACAATCACTTGGAGTTCCATTTATCGAATAGCCAAACATTTTACCATCTCTTTTGAATGGTGTAATTCTAAGTGGACTCGAAATTGTTAATGAATGACCAACTGCGGACTGTTGTCTATCTGGAGCAACAACAGTTACTTCTGCTATTTCACGCAACTTATATACCAAACTTAAAATACCAGTTGAGTCGATGCCATCATCGTTAGAAACTAAGATAGATAATTTTTTTTTCATTTAGTAATTGTAAGGTTCTATAAATATCTTGCCATATCAATATACAAGATAATAATCATTAAGATAATAAGCAAGTAAAATCCTATATTTTGTATAATTAATTTAGATTTTAGATTTAATTCTTTTCTTTTAATCCCCTCAATTAATATAATTACCAAGTGCCCACCATCAAGAGCGGGTATAGGTAATATATTTATCAATGCCAATGATATTGAGAGCATTGCAACAAATGACATAAAAGATGTCATTCCCATTTCAGCAGTTTTTCCACTTTGTTCCATTATTTTAATAGGTCCACCAACTGCATTTTTAAATTCTATATTTCCTTTGAATATTTCTCCAAAAGAATTTAAAATCATAGATAATTGAGATAATGTTTCATTAATTCCCATTTCTACAGATTGAGTGAGTCCATATTTTGTTGTTAATATAGGACCTGTAAATAGACCAAAAAGACCAACTCCAATTACGTTATCTTTGTTTGTTTGTATACTCGAATTATAAATTTTATTATTACGTTTCCAAGTTATATCAACTAATTTTCTGCTGGAATTTTTAATAATACTAATAAACTGTTGGCTGGAAACTACTTTTTGATTGTCTAAATACATTATTGTATCACCAGTTTGTATTCCAATTTTTTGAGCTGGAGACGCTAAAACTACACTAGTAATAATCACATTTAAAAAATCTGAGTCCAATCCCAAAAAATTTCCTTGCTCTTCTGATTTAGCTCTTTTATTAAGAAATTGGCTTATATTTTCTCCTTTGATTATAACTTTATGTGTTTTATTATTTCTTTTTATAGTTATATTTTTATCATTACCTAAGTCTACAAATACTATATTTTTTAATATTTCTCGCCAAGATTTAATTTCTGTACCGTTTATATTTATTATATTATCGCCTGGTTCAATATCATAATCTGTTAAAAATGAATCACTATGAATATATGATATTTTATTAGTAAGTTGCTCTAAACTGCCCTTAGAATAAGTAAGATATGAGAATATTGCAATTGCAAGTACAAAATTCATAATAACACCTGCACTTATAACTAATAGCTTTTGAAATGTATTCTTTGCTCTAAACTCATAATCTTGTATTTCAGTATTACCATAGTCTGTGTCAAAACTTTCATCAACCATTCCTACTATTTTAACGTATCCACCGATGGGAAAAAGTGAAATTCTCCAATCAGTTTTACCTTCGTACACATGTTCATCAGGTAATCTACCAAATGTAAATCCTGTTTTTTCATTCCAACCTAATAATCTTCTCCCCATTCCAAATGAAAAAATATCTGATCTCATTCCAGTAATTTTCGCAGCAATGAAATGTCCCCACTCGTGAATGGTTACTAATATAGCTAATGCTAATCCAAAATAAAAAATATTATATAATATATCCATATCTAACTAATTAATGATTTTGTGAATATTCGTGATTCTTTGTTTGCTTCAATAATTGATTCTAAGTCCTCGCTTTGGCAATCATTAAAATTATTTAATGCTTTTTCAATTAATATAGGAATTTGATTAAATGATATTTTTTTGTTCAAAAAATTATAGACTGCTACTTCATTAGCCGCATTTAAGACAACGCCCAAGCCAGGATTTGAATGCAAAATATCAATTGCTAATTTAAGACATTTGAATTTATCTAAATCTGGTTTTTCAAAATGTAACTTGCCTATTTCAGTTAAATCCAATCTTGGGAAGTTATAATCATAGTGCCTAGGGTAAGACAAAGCATAAGAGATGGGTATTCTCATGTCTGGAAGCCCTAATTGAGCTTTAATCGAACCGTCCTTAAATTGAACCATAGAGTGAATTATAGATTCTTTATGAACTATCACCTCTAATTGACTTGGAGCAATATCGAATAACCAATATGCTTCGATTAATTCTAATCCTTTATTCATCATTGTGGCTGAGTCAATCGTAATTTTAGAACCCATATCCCAATTTGGGTGATTAAGTGCATCTTGTAAGCTTATATTTTTAAATTCTGTTGCAGGTAATTCTCTAAATGGACCACCAGAGGCTGTCAAAATTAATTTTTCAATATCGTTACTGTGCTCACCAGAAAGACATTGCAAAATCGCACTGTGTTCACTATCAACAGCAATAATATTAACATTATGGTCTTTTGCTTTTTTAGTAATTAAATTGCCAGCACTGACTAATGTTTCTTTATTAGCTAATGCAATATCAATTCCTGATTCTATAGCAGCTAAAGTTGGCTCAACTCCAGCAAACCCCACTAATGATGAAACTAATAGGTCATTTTCAGGGAATTTTGAAATGTTTATTAATTCTTTTTCTCCAAATAAAATTTCACCTTTAAATTTTGTATTTGCTTTGAAATTCTTATATGCTTCTAAGTTATTAATAACTACACCTAAGGGATTGAACTCATTGCATTGCTGTTCTAATAAGTCAATATTTTTGTTAACAGTTAAATAGTTTACAAAATATTGATTTTTTTTACTTCTAAGTATATCAAGAGTTTGCGTACCGATTGAGCCTGTAGAACCTAAAATACTTATTTTTTTAAAATTTTTCATTCAAATATAACTTTGTAATTTCTTTTTGCTGGCGAACTGAATAAAAAGCAAAGTGATTGGGTTTCAAATCATCATCTTGTAATACTTTGAGCCTAACGAAAAACTTAATCATAAGTTTTGATGATTTAGAAATTGTACCTTCGTTCAGTTCCTTAGCAACCGAAGAATGGACTTTCAGCAACAGCCTAAATTCTCTTGATTGATTTCTGAAATTTTTAAGCCATCTTTCTATATTATTTATAACAACTCCAGAAGATATAACACGTCCTAATCCAAAACAAGATGGGCATATTTCAGTAATTTTTTCTGATATATTTTGGTTTATTCTCTGACGTGTTATTTGTAGTAATCCTAATTGTGTAAGTGGATATACTACGGTTTTAGCTCTATCCTTGTAGAGTTCTTTTCTCATTTCATTTAATAATTTTTTTCTGTTTGTTTCGTGCATCATATCAATAAAATCAATTACGATCATTCCCCCTATATCTCGTAATCTTAACTGTTTAGATATTTCTTTCAAAGCATCTAAATTTGTAACAACAGCGGTTTTTTCTTGGTCGCTTTCGGTTGCTCGTCCAGAATTAACATCTACAATCATCATAGCTTCAGTTTGGTCAAAGACTACTGAACCTCCGCTATTAAGTCGAACAGAACGCCTATAAATATTTTGTATATCACGCTCAATTCCAAAAGCATCAAAAATAGGAGTTTTATCATCAAAATAATTGATTTTTTCAATCAAGTTTGGTGAATTGAGTTTTAAATATTCTATGATTTCATTATACAACTGTTTTGAATCAAGAGTAATTCTTTCTACGTTTTGTGTAAAAGAATCTCTAATGATGCTTTTAGCTAATGTCATATCTTTATAAATTAAAGTTGGACTATTAGAACTTTTAACTTTCTCTTCTGTTTTTTGCCAAGTTTTAACTAATGATTCCCAATCAGACTTTAATTCTTCTTCAGTTTTTTCTATTGATGCAGTTCTAATTATGCAACCATATTCCTGCTTTTTAAATTTCCTAATTGCTGTTCTAAGTCTTCTTCTCTCTTGGAAAGATTGTATTTTTTTTGAGACACCAATCATTGTTTCAAATGGCAGTAAAACCAAATATCGTCCAGGTAATGCAATTTTTGAAGTAACTTTAACACCCTTAGTTGAGTAAGCTTCTCGTGTAACTTGAACTATAACATCTTGTTTTTCTTCTAAAGTAATTTGAATTTCACCAGACTTTTTGGTCGAAAAGGTTGCATAATCTCTTTCTGATGAATCTGATTTTATTTTTCGGAGTGCAATGTCTGTATCGGAGTTAGATGACTTATTAGGCTCATTATTAATTGATGTTTTAGTTTTGGATTTATTTTTATTTGTTTTGGGTTCTTCGATAACCTTAACATCATCATCTTCATCTATTATCACAGAGTTTTCTAAAGATTCATCTATATCAGAAAAATGAAGGAAAGCATCATTTTTTTTGTCAATATCAACAAATGCTGCATTCAAACCTTGTTTAATTTTGCTAACTTTACCTAAATAAATATTGCCTATATACCGTTCCTTATCCGGAAACTCAATGAAATATTCGGCTAATTTGCCATCTTCTATGATAGCAACTCTATCTTCATTAATTGTAGAATTAATTATTATTTCTTTAATCATATTTTAATTAATTCTTCCTATATTGAAAAATATTAAAAAAAAGGCCAAGCTGACTATATCGCACAATGAACAAACTTACCGCTGCTTCCTTCCAGATCTGACGGAGTTGGGTTCGACATTGTCGTATAGGACTTGACCTAATAATCTGTTGATTTATTATCAACTTAAGTACGCCGGATAGGATTCGAACCTATGACCCATAGCTTAGAAGGCTATTGCTCTATCCAGCTGAGCTACCGACGCAAAACAGAATACAAACTTACGAGTGAATTTATTATTATGCAAGAAAAAAATATAATAACTCACGTTTTAATTTTATAAACATCAGCTTTAATTATAGGTGTAATATTTGATTAATAAATAATTTGTGAGTAATATTTTAGATAGCTCTATTTATAGCTCTCATAAAAACAGAGTATGTTTGCATACCAACAATTTTTTGAGAAACTTGACCTTTTTTATCTAATATAAATGTTGTAGGATAAGCACCTATTCCAATTAATGATTTAATTTTCTTATCTACATCTAAAATATTGATATACTCTACTCCTTGAGCTTTTGCAAAACTTTCTACTTTTGCTCTTGCTGTACTTCCTTGATCAACTGATATTCCTATGACAACAAAGTCTTTGCTACTTAATTCTTTGCTGATCTTGACTATGTCTGGCATTTCCCTTCTACAAGGTGGGCACCATGTTGCCCATATATTTAAAAATACAACTTTATTTTTTGTAAATTCTTTGAATGAAACTTGTTTGCCATCTACCTCCCAAGTAAAATCTGGAATTGTACCAGCTGCTTTAACACTTTTCAAATCATATATTTTAATATTAGTACTATTTGCTGATATATTATTATTATTGAAAATAAATAAACCTATTATAGACAATATTGTCAATGTTAATAGGTGTTTTGAATATTTTCTCATCATTTTTCCTTGTTACATATTATTAATCTCGTTTGAAACGAATATGATTTAATAAAATTTTAATGAATAATATATTTTAATTATTAATGACTAAATTTAAATCTTTTTTTGAATAGAGTTTGAAAAATAATTAATTTAGGCATAGATAATTCTACATAAACTTGATAAGTATAAAAATGAATCGAATTAAATCAAATCTAAATACCAAATCAAATGACTTTAAAAATAATTTTGATAATTCTATAAAATTAAATCAGCAATTAAAAGAAACTGTAAATTTAATTAAATTGGGTGGATCAGAACGTCACAGAAAGCAACACGAATCTCGTGGGAAAATTTTAGTCCGTAAAAGAATAGAATTACTATGTGATGATAATACCCCTTTTTTAGAGCTTTCTTCTCTTGCAGCTTATGGAATGTATGAGAACGAAGCTCCATCAGCTGGTGTAATAACTGGTATAGCAATTGTCCATGGACGAGAGTGTATAGTAGTTGCAAACGATGCTACTGTAAAGGGTGGTACATATTTTCCTATGACTATAAAAAAACATGTACGAGCTCAAACTATTGCGATGAAAAATCATTTGCCATGTATATATCTTGTTGATAGCGGTGGCATATTTCTTCCACATCAAGCGGAAACATTTGCAGATAAAGATTATTTTGGGAATATATTTTATAATCAAGCTCAATTATCAGCAATGAAAATTCCACAAATTGCTGTAGTAATGGGTTCTTGTACTGCTGGCGGTGCTTATGTACCTGCAATGAGTGATGAAACAATTATTGTAAGAAATCAAGGAACTATTTTCATAGGAGGTCCTCCACTTGTCAAAGCTGCTACTGGTGCTAATGTAACTGCAGAAGAATTAGGTGGTGGTGACGTGCATTCAAAAATATCAGGTGTGGCAGATTATCTTGCTGAAAATGATGAGCATGCAATAGAGCTAACGAGAAATATTGTAGAAAATTTTGGTATAAATAATAAATTCAATCTTGATAGGTCAGAACCAGAAGAACCATACTATGATCCAAAAGAAATTTATGGTATTTTACCTAATAATTTAAAAACTCCGTTTGATGTCAAAGAAATTATTGCAAGATTGGTAGATGGCTCAAAATTTCAGGAATTTAAAGAAAATTATGGGAAAACTTTAGTAACAGGTTTTGCTAAAATAATGGGTTATCCCATTGGAATAATTGCTAATAATGGAATATTATTTAGTGAAACAAGTCTAAAAGGAGCACATTTTATAGAACTTTGCACTTCAAGAAAAATTCCTCTTTTATTTCTTCAAAATGTTACGGGTTTTATGGTTGGCAAAGCATATGAACACGGTGGTATAGCAAGAGATGGAGCTAAATTAGTTCATGCTGTTGCTAATGCTCAAGTACCACGATTTACTATTATAATCGGTGGCTCTTATGGAGCTGGAAACTATGCTATGTGTGGTCGTGGTTTTGACCCTAATTTATTGTGGATGTGGCCTAATGGTCGTATTTCTGTGATGGGTGGAGAGCAAGCAGCAGAGGTACTGACCCAAGTGAAAGTTAAGCAATTAGAAAGGCACGGCGAAAGAAAGTTAGATGATAAAGAAATTGATGAAATAAAACAACCTATTTTGAAATTATATGATGAGCAAGCAAGTCCATACTATGCTACTGCAAGAATTTGGGACGATGGAATAATCGATCCTTTAGACACAAGAAAGGCATTGGCTTTGGGAATATCTATGTCGTTGAATAAAGAAATTGGCGAGCAGAACTTCGGTATATTTAGAATGTAAAACAAAGCTAAATTAATGATAACAGTTGAAAAAAATAATAAAATTGCAACGCTTACACTAAACCGACCAGATGTTAAAAATGCTTTAAATTCTCAGCTCATTGAAAATTTAAATATAGAATTGAATAAACTAAAATTGGAAAGTGATGTAAGAGTTATAATAATTACAGGTGCTGGTGATACCTTTTGCTCTGGAGCTGATTTAAAATGGTTGCGAGATGTTTCTCACTTCTCTTTTAAAGAAAATTATGATGAGTCTATGAGATTTATAGACTTACTTAATTTAATTAATAATCATCCTAAGCCAATTATTGCAAGAGTGAATGGTACGGCAGTTGGCGGTGGTGTTGGAATTATGTTAGCATCTGATATAATTTTTGCAAGCAGAGATGCAAAGTTTGGATTGAGTGAAGTGGCTATCGGCATAGTGCCAGCTGCTATTATTCATTTTCTTATCAATAGAATTGGCGAGACAAAAGCAAGGGAGTTATTGATAACTGGGAATAGAATAGATACAATTGAAGCTGAGAGTATTGGTCTTATTAATTATACAGCTGATTTAAGATTGATAGATAAGGGTATTAAAAAACTGACTGATAAAATTATTAGGAATGGTCCGAAGGCAATCACTAAAGTAAAAGAAATGATTAATACATTGCCACATTTAAGTGCTATGGAAACCAATGACTTTATAGCAAAAGAAATTGCGGAGCTTAGAACAAGCGACGAGGGACAAGAAGGCATAAGTTCATTTTTGGAGAAGCGTAAACCAAGATGGGTAGATTAAATAATTGAATTTAAAATTAATTATGATTATAAAATGTAATTAAATCATATATAATTATGTTATTTAATTCTAAGATTTCAAGCAATTAACAAATTAGGATTTATTTTGTCTAAAGTATTTAAAACTATTTATTTAACTACTATTTATTTAACAGGTGGAGTATTTCAAAGTCTGGGTTGCTAAAAATAAAATAGTCGAAAATTGGGTAAAAAGTATAAATAGTAAAGGCTGTATATGTAGTAATTAGGGTTGAAATTATCACAACAATTATTTTGCTATAAGTTTGTCTCATCTTAAATAAGTAGTACCAAGAGGCGTAAACTCCAATAAGTAGAATGAATATAAACTCAAATTCAAATGAGAAGTCAATAATGGGTCTTGGGCTATTTTTTATTTTGATGTCTTTTGCAAAAACGATACCAGGTACAAATAAATCTTTATAGGCTGTCAGATGAAATACACTATCTGATGGAGTTTTTAATATGAGAGCAGAATATGAAAATACATTATTTTTGTCATTGAACTGAATTGTCTTACGTTCACCTGGTTTAATATTTATTATGGGTTTGCTAAATGGTGTATTTATATCATATTGAATAGCCCATTTATTATTTTTATTTTTTTTTCTAATTATATAGTATTGAGTTTGTTGGTCTAAATTATTATCTATTGTAAATGATTTTGTTGGGAGATTAAAAAAATCTTTATAAATAAACTCTAGATTAACTTTACCAATATTAATAAAAAAGAGAATCCAAAATGGTAAGACTATAATAAATCGAAGGTAGTGTCCAATAAAATTATTAGCGTGAATTCTTTTTTTCAAAAGTATGGTACCCCAATAATAAGTATAAGCAATTATTGTTATTACATAAATTAAGTTTATCCAATTTATATAGGATAATAGGTACTTGTATTGGTCATAATATTCTGTCATATAGTTTTAAGTAATGTATATTATTTTTGAGTTACAGACTATATCAATCAATATCGGCATCTTTTCTAAACATTTTAGGATATTGAAAAAATCTAAGAGTAGCATTTGTACTATTGAGTTCTTCCCAAGAGTTTATCTCAAAATCAAGACACACCATTCCGCATGTAGGAATGTTGGCAAACCTGTATCCCAGATAATAAGTTGCAATTGAGCTAAAGTCTGGATTATGACCAAAAACTAGAACCGTATTTAATTCATTCGACCAATTAATTGCTTTATTTTTAAAATAACTAACTCCTGAAGAATAAATATCAATTTCTTCTTGAATATGCTCATCAACTATAGATAGTGTTTTTTTAAATATTTTTGCAGTTGATATGGCTCGACATGCAGAACTCGAAATAATTTTGTTAATTTTAATATTTTTAGACTTTAATAATTCCGCCATCATATTAGAGTCTTTTACACCCCTTTTGGCTAATGTTCTATTGTAATCTTCTTGGTCTGATTCTGACCAATCAGATTTGCCATGTCTATTTAGGATTATAGTTTTCAATTTTTTCTTTCATATTATTAAAACCTACTAATGAATCTATTACAATATTACTATAATTTACAGTAATACTAGCTTTCTTTTTAAATAATTTATTTTCATTTTCTATATTGTTGATAACAGATTGGGCTATTTCGTTTTTTTTAAGTTTAAAATAAGCGTTAGAAAGTAATATTTTAATTTCTGATCTAATTTTTGTCATTTTTTTATCATCTATAATTTGATGCCAAGCTTTTTGATTATAGAATGTTTTTAAATTTCGAATAACTATATTAGGTCTTTTTAGAGAATCTTTAATTGATTTATTTATTGCATATTGTAATTTTTTAGTAACAAAATTAGATGTTCTTATAGTATTTGAGTCATTATCTGAAGTAATTTGTTTATTTAATTGGGTAATAACATTAGTGTCAGTGAAATCAAAGGATTTGAATTTGATTGCAAATTTTGGTCTAATTATTAAAGAGAATAAAGAGTCGTTAATTACAAAGTCTTTTTCTTTAAAACTATCAGTTATTTCTACTATTTTTTCTTTTGTTAAATTGGTTTGTACAAATGCCAGAAGACCATCTATAATTAATCCACCCATTACACCATTGAGCTTATCTTGATTTTTAATTATCATTTGTTTGATAAAAGTCCCCTGGTTGTATGTTCTTTGCCAATCAGAGCCTTTGAATATTTTGCGAGAACGTAAGATTTGTAATGTGTTTTGATAGTTTTGGTAACCTAACCACTTCAATATACCCATAGCTTGGCTAAAACCAAACTCTACATAATAGTGAATATGGTCAACTTCAGCTATTCTTGCTAATTCATACAAATATTTTTTTCGCCCTCTCTTACCTAAAACATTAGTTAATTTATTGAAATTAGTCGAATCTGGCATACCAGCATCTGCATAAGTATCTCTTGGTATAGATATAATTTCAATTATTTTTTTTCCGGGTAATATTGATAGGACGTGATTAGCATCTGCGTGTTTGTATTTAGCTCCAATTCGTGAATCGACTCCTATAAATGCAATATTTATTCGAGTACCTGTATAAATTCTTTTATATATTTTGCCCTCTTTTTCGTCTATCTCAAAAGGGATTGATGACTTCTTACTTATTTTTTTGATATAAACTGTTGTATCGAATTGAACAGTTTTTGTTTTTAGAAAAGATTCTGTAAATTTATATTTTGTTGATATTTTTCCACTTTTATTTTTTTTGAATGGCGAAAATACAATATCCTTTTTTACTATTTTAATAGAGGTATCGATGACTAAATTAGGTTTAGAACGCCATAAAACAGTTAAAATTGTTATTGAAGTTAAAAACAAGATTAATGCTGGTAAAAATATGGTATGTTTTAAAATATTTTTCATTTTTTTATTGATACAATATAATTTAATCAATAAGTTTGCCAATAATTATTTTTTTCTTAATTGAGAAAAATTGGACAGTTTCTCTGTTCGCCAGATATACATTCACCGGAGCAAGGATGAGCATAAATCCTTGTAATTGCTGTAGGAAATTTAGCTGTAATAGATTTTTTTAGTATTTCTTCTATCTCGTTTTTTTGATTCATTGTGTAATCGAAAGGTAAAACTAAATCTATTTCAATAAAAATATCTTTTCCTGACTGCCTTGTATGTACTGTTTTGTATTCACACATTTGATTGAGATGTTGGACAACTATACTTAATATTTCAAATTGAACTTGATCAGACAATGTTCTGTCTAATAATTGATTTAGTGCATCTTTAGAACCTTTTAGAGGGGTTTTCAAAGCATATGCCATAAGCAATACAGCTGTCAATGAGTCGATAATTCTACCATAGTAAGATAAATCATTATAAGATAATATAGCTCCAAGTATTAAATTGCTAATAATACCCAATTCTATATATGAATCTATTTTCCAAATATTGGAATCATACTCAAGAATAGGTATATGAAATTTTTTAGCTGTTTTTTTCTCAAATTTAGACATAAAATTCATTAATAAAAATGAAATTGTAGAAAAGATTAGTAAATAATAATAATTTCCATTTATCTCTTCTATATCTCCAAAAGATTGAATTGCTTCATATAATGTATATCCAGAGACTATGAAAAATAAACCAGCACTGACTAAGATAGATATGCTTTCATATTTGCCATATCCATAATTAAATACGTAATCAGGGGATTTTATAGAATGATTTACTGCAGTTATTAAAAGTAGAGAATTTAATACATCAACACTGGCAATTAGACCATTAATTTTAACGGCTAATGAACCTTCGCTAATTCCTATAGCAATACCAAATATTGCAATTAATAGTGATGCAATAAATGATATTCTTGTAGCAAATAGAGGTGTATCTCTTTTTAGCCAAGTTTTAATTTTTGTATAAAAGTTAAATTTTTTTTTGTGCATTTTCTTGTTCAAAGTATCATTCTTAATACAAAGATACGGATAATTGGAATTTTATCGAATTTTTTTCTAATATTCATAACTATAACGTGGACTGTGTTCATATCAATAAAAGCTCAATATTCTGCTAAAGAATATTTTCAGCTCCACTTGGCTCTACCATTATTACTGTTTCTTTTGATAAAATAACTGCACCGACATTTGCTCCTTTTGGTTTGCGTACATATTTTTTTTGTGTGTAAGAAACGGGCGTATATTTAGCATTTCTCGCCTTAGAATAATATGCTGCAATTTCTGATGCTCGTTTAATAATTTCTTTTGGTGGGCGGTCTTTTCCCGGACCTTTCAATACGCAATGAGAACCACTTGAGCCTCTAGCATGAAACCAATAATCATTTGGTTTTGCAAATTTCAAAGTTAATTCGTCATTATTTTTTGCGTTCTTGCCAACATAAAGTCTATAAGAATGTCCTAATTGAAATTCTTTATATTTTCCTTCGTTATCCATATTTTTATTTATATTTCCTGCTTTATTTTTTTTATTAAACTTTAGTGGATATTGTTTTTTGAAATTTCTAATTTCTTTAATATTCGAACACTTAATCAATTCATTTGATAGTATTGAATAATATTCAAATTGCTCTTGAGTTAGCGGTAATAATTTTTTTCTCATCTCCACTTCTTTTAAAGCAGATTTTGATTTTTTATAATATTTATTACCATTTTCAATGAGGTTTTTCTTTTCATCTAATTTTATATCAATATTATTATTATTCCAATCTTTGATAGAGATAAATTTGCCTATTCTATCTTTTGGATTTGTTTGAGAGAATAACAAGTCTCCATAAAGTCTGTATTTGTCAGCACGTTCAAGAGGTTCATTTGAATTATTATATATGTCTAATTTAGATTTTAGGCTTTTTTTCTTCTTTTTTATCTCTTTGTATAAAGCTTTATATTCCATATTAAAAAGTAATTCACTTTGAGTATATGAAATATATTTTTGTACAATTTTGCTAAGAATTTCAGAGTGATATATTGCTATATAATCATCCAGTTTTATCAATGAAATAAATAATTTATTATCTTTTCTATATAAATAATTTTCATTTGAATTTAACAGTGATTTAATATAATTTTCTAATGATAAGATTAAATTTGATTTCTCTTTAAATAATAAATAAGGATGTTTCTGTATAAAGTCAATGGCGTAAATCTCAGGCAACCAAAAAGGATAAGACCTTATAAACTCTTTTATATTTTCAGTATTTTGAACTGGTGGCGTATGTTCGTCCATAAGCTCGTTTATGGATTTATGCTTTAATTGAATTGAGTTAAGTAACGAATTTATTATTATATCTGATTTATTAGTGATTAAAAAATTACTTTTTCCACCACTAAATAGAACTGCGTAAGCACTGGAATTAATAAATTGAAACTTAATAATTCTATCATTATTATACAACGAAACTGATTGAAGGACTTCCCCATTTAGCTCATTTAATAAGTCGATTGTATTTTTACCAGCTCGTGCAAAATCATTTCTAATATAAATACCGCCGAATTTATTATCGGCGGAATATTCTATTATATACCGGTCTTCCCCATCAAAAAAAATCAAATTTAAACTATTCTTTTCTTGACTGAAAATTTCTATAATTTCACAGCCGATCAGTAACTCAAATTCTTTTATTAATTTTTTTAATGTATATTTTGATCTGGGCATTTATAAAATTGTCTTATTGCTCTGAAAGCCATCTTTCTGTATCAATCGCAGCTGCACACCCAGAACCTGCTGCTGTTACTGCTTGTCTGTAAACATGGTCCATTACATCTCCGCAACAAAATACACCTTCTATATTTGTATATGAAGACCTTCCTTTAGGAATTAAATAACCTGTTGTATCTTTATCTAATATTCCATCAAAAATTTGGGTATTAGGTATATGTCCAATTGCTAAGAAACACCCACCACCCTCAAAAAAATCAATTTTACCAGTTTTAGTATTTTTCAAGTTGAGACCAGTCAATTTTTTTATTCCATTGTTTTCTTCACCTATAAATTCATCGATTACATAGTTTGGCATAATCTCAATTTTTGGATGTTTATTTACTCTATCATACATAATATTAGATGCACGAAAGTTTTCAGATCGATTAATAATTGTTACTTTTTCACCAAAATTAGTTAGAAATAAAGCTTCTTCCATAGCGGTATCTCCACCACCAATAATAAATAAGTTCTTCTCACCTTTGAAGAAAAAGCCGTCGCAAGTGGCACAAGCCGAAATGCCTACTCCCCAATATTTTTCTTCACTTTCAGTATATAACCTTCGAGCAGTTGCCCCAGTCGAGACTATGACAGCATCGGCTGTATACTCTTCTTTCTCAGACCACATTTTAAAAGGACGTTGAGAAAAATCGACTTTATTGATTGTTTCATAAATAGATTTAGCACCGAACCTATGTGCTTGTTTTCTAAAATCGTCCATCATTTGTGGTCCTTGTACTCCATCTGGATACCCTGGATAATTTTCTACATCAGTAGTAATCATTAACTGACCTCCTGGCTGCATACCTTCAAAAATTACAGTTTCTAATTGTGCTCTTGAACTATATAGTGCTGCAGTAAAGCCAGCTGGTCCTGAACCAATAATAATAACTTTGTGATGAATTGACATATAATTACCTTTTTTAATTTTTTTTGAAATTTGTTGTAAGACGAATTTAATTTACTAATATTCTTTATCATTCAAAAATATTTTTATAAACACACTTGGTAACAAATTTTAATAAGTGCTACAAATAAATTAGCTTTGAATGCTGTTCAGGCAATGAAGGTTGGAACAGAAAAGGTGCAGACTGGGATGGAATATGCGAATAGAGCAGGAAATTCTCTTAGTTCCATTATGGACTCATCACAGGAAGTATTAGTGCAAATATCTCAAATAGCGGCTTTAACAGAAGAACAATCGGTTACGACTAGAAAAATCTCTCAAAATATGTTGAGCATATCTCAAGTAACAGGAGAATCAGCAAAAGGTATTCAAGAGTTGTCAAATTTTGCTGATAATTTGAATGGAATTACTAAAAATTTATCTGAATTAATTTCAAGATTCAGTTTCTAAAAAAAAAACAAAAGATCAAATAGTTTAGAAAGCAATCATAACTTAATTGCTAATATGTTAGAAAAAAATATTGATAAAAGTTATAGAAATAAATTTCTTGAAAATTAAATGCAAATACAATGTAAAATCGTAATTTTTTAATTGACCAATTATAATTACAAATATAAATATATAAAATATATTTATAATTAATATTTTATTTAAATTCGTTCAACTTTCAATGGAATATTAAGAAAAATAAACTGATTTTATTTTAGCTTTAAATAATTCAATATTTTCTCTTTTGTGATTAAGAATAAATAAATAAATTATAACATAATTTAAGACAATACTGAGAAAATATATGAAAATTAGTGGATTTTCAATGGTAAAAAATGCCACAAAATTGTATTATCCAATAAGGCAAGCTATTGAGTCAATTCTACCAATATGTGATGAGTTTATACTTGCATTAGGTGATTGCGATGACGATGATAAAACTCGAGATGAAGTTTTGAGTATTGGCTCAGAAAAAATTCAAATTATTGACACTATTTGGGATTTAGAAAAATATTCACGTGGAACAGAAAACGCTCATCAAACTGATATTGCTAAACAATCATGTTCTGGAGATTGGGTTTTTTATGTACAAGCAGACGAAGTAATACATGAAGACGATCATGAAGTCATTGTCAACGCCTGCAATAAATATTTGAATAATGATAAGATTGAAGGGTTATTATTCAAATATCTTCATTTTTGGGGAGATTACAATCATTATCATACTACACACGGTTGGTATAAAAATGAGATTAGAATCGTTAAGAATAATCCAGATATACATTCTTGGGAGTCAGCACAATCGTTTAGAAGAATTCCTAACTTTGATTATGTGAATTACAGACAACAAAAAAATACATTCAAATTAAATGTTAAAGAAATAGATGCTTATATCTACCATTATGGCTGGGTACGCCCTCCAAAATATATGAGGAATAAAAAGAAGGCTTTAGACATAATTCATAAAGGTAATAAAAAGGTTGATTCTTTATATGAAAATATAGCTGAAGAATTTGATTATGGTCCTTTGGATAAAATTTCTATTTTTGATGGATCTCATCCTAAAGTAATGGAGAGCTGGATAAGCAAGTTTGATTGGGAGGATAAATTGTACTTTGATGGTAATTTACGTACAGATAGAGATTTGTTTAAACACGAAAAAAATAAGTATAAATTAATAACATTTTTAGAAAATGTTCTATTTAATGGGAAAGAATTGTTCGGTCATAAAAACTGGAATAAAGTATAATTTATTTATTGAGCTGGTATCTTTCTAATTATATACTAAAGAAATAAGTTAAGAATAACAATTTTAATATGCTCTTTGATTATTACCCTCGAAATAGTTAATAAATGCTTTGTTAACTACTCTATTGCCGCCAGGAGTTGGGTAATTTCCTGTAAAATACCAATCTCCAGTATGATTAGGAATAGACAAATGTAGGTCTTCAATGGTTTGAAAGAAAATTTCGATTTCTGAGTTTACATTATCATCTTTGATTAATTTTGCAATTTTAGTTGAAATTTCTTTTGCTGTGAATGGTTTATAAATTTCTTTAACATAATTAACAACTTTAGTATCATCAATACCAATTTGAGATAGACATTTGTTGTAAACATCTTTTAAAATATATTCTTTATTATTGTCTTTTAGTAGCTCTACGGTAGCTTTGAATGCAACAAAATCACCTAATTTTGCCATATCAATACCGTAGCAATCTGGGTATCTTATTTGAGGTGCCGAAGATACAATTATTATTTTTTTAGGATTTAGTCTATCTAATATTTTAATTATGCTTTTCTTAAGAGTTGTACCTCTAACAACGCTATCATCAATTATAACAAGGTTATCAGTTGGTCTTACTGTGCCGTAAGTAATATCATAAACGTGTTCTACTAACTCATCTCTACTTGTATCTTCAGTGATAAAAGTTCTTAATTTCACATCTTTAATTGCAATTTTTTCATATCTGATTCTTGAAACAAGAATATTATTTAATTGATCATTGTTTATATTTTTACCAAGCTCAAGAATTTTTTTTGATTGAAATTCTTGCAATTTATTTTCTAATCCTTTAAGCATTCCATAGAAGGCATTTTCAGCTGTATTTGGTATGAAAGAAAAAACTGAATTATCAAAATCATTATTAATTAACTCTAATATATGTGGAACGACTCTTTTTCCTAATTCAATTCTTTCTCTGTAAATATCTGCGTCTGAACCTCTTGAAAAATATATTCTTTCAAATGAACAAGATTTTTTTTCTTTAGCTTCCATTATTTCTTTTTCGATAATTTCACCATTTTTTCTAATTATCAAAGCAGATCCCGGGGTTACTTCTTTGATATCATCAAAATCAACATTCATTACTGTTTGGATTACTGGACGTTCAGAAGTTACAACCATAAATTCATCATTTTTATAATAGAATGCTGGTCTGATTCCATTAGGGTCTCTTAATACAAAAGCATCACCATGACCAATAATACCTGCCATAGCATAACCGCCATCCCATTTTTTTGAAGCATTTTTTAGTACACTTTGTAGGTTTAATCTGTTTTCTATTAATTCAGATGCATCTTTTTTGGAAATATCATCAAATTTTAAATCATTATAGATATTCGCAACTTCTTCATCAAGGAAGTGTCCAATTTTTTCTAATATAGTAATTGTATCAGCTTTAACAACTGGCTGTTGTCCAATGTTGACTAATTGATTAAATAGTTCATCAACATTTGTCATATTAAAATTTCCAGCAGTAATTAAATTTCTGTGCATCCAATTATTTCTTCTTATAAATGGATGACATTGTTTAATACTGTTTTTGCCAAAAGTACCATATCTAAGATGACCAAGATAAATATCTCCAATAAATGGAACATTTGTTTTTAGCCAATCCAAATCATCAATTTTATCAATATTATGTTCTAATGCTTCATTAATTTCATTATTTACTTTATTAAATATATCTATAATTGGACTACTACTAACGGATCTTTTTCGATTTATATATTCGTAACCAGGTTTGATATTTATTTTTAAATTAACAATTCCAGCACCATCTTGTCCCCTATTGTGTTGTTTCTCCATAAGTAAATACATCTTATTAATGGCCCAATAGGGAGAGCCATATTTCTTTTTATAAAAGCTTAGGGGTTTAAGAAGTCTCAGAAGCGCAATGCCACATTCATGTTTTATAAAATCACTCATTTATATTTATTTTTATATGGGACAAGACCAAAAACAAATTACGAAAATTCTAATTTAAAATGATAAAATATAAATATAATTTTGATATTTTTATTTATTTGAATATTTATCTCCAGCTTTAAATTATTAATGGTTAAAATTTACTATCTGGTTATTTATAATCATACTAATTATTTCATAAGTAGTTTTACTTATAATTGAATTATAAATAAAAAAATTATCCACATCTTTTTATATTTCATATAGTTAATGTATTTTTTCAGTATTAATACTTATGGTAAATATACTCATTTTCAAATTATATTTGTGATATGGCATTAGTGTTGAAAGAAAGGAACAAAATAACAAAGTGAACAATTATGTACAAAGATAAATCACATAGAAGCATTAGTAAGTCTTTAAAAGAAACTTATTCGAGAACGGAAAATAAAATTCCAAAAAGCAATATTCTATCATCATATATATTCAAATCTTTATCAAATAATAATGTAATTGAAAATGAAGATGAATTGATAGCGAAGTTGGAAGCTTTAGACGCAATAAAAGACGTTCCAGATAAATATTATCCAGCAATGGCTGAAATAGTAACATATATACATAATATAGACAAAAAATTAAGCAAAGGAAAAAATAATGCTTAAAGAACTATATACTGCGGCTATGGGAATGATGCCCCAACAAACAAGATTAGAAGTAGCTGCTAATAATATGGCGAATGCTAATTCAACTGGATTTAAAAGACAGGCAGTTTTTGAAAGAAATTTGATTGACGCAAGAGCAAATTTTTATAATGTTAAAGGTGATGCTGAACAGAATGATCCTCCTATTGGCTCATTTACTGATTATAATCAGGGTTCAATGCAAATAACTGATAATCCCTTGGATATAGCCATTGATAATGAAGGATTTTTTGTGGTTCAAGATGAAGAAGGCAAACAATTTTTGACACGAAACGGCAGTTTTAAATTATCAACAGATGGTAACATTGTATCCATGGATGGAAAACTGCTATTAGGTCAGAATGGAGTTTTAAATCTATATAATGAGTTTTTTAACCAATCTGAGAAATTAGATAATAAGAAATTATTAGACATTGAAGTAACAGAGAATGGTGAAGTATTTGCAAATAAGTTATCGGTAGGCACTCTAATGATTGCATTACCTGGCGACCCACAAACTTTACAAAGAGTTTCTGGAACAGACTTTATACAAACAAATATAACAAACTCAACTTTTTTAGTTCAAGAAGATATTAGGGTAAAACAAGGTTACTTGGAGAATTCTAATGTTGATATAGTTAGCGAAATGATTCAGATGATAGAGCTTCAAAGGATGTTTGAAGCTGGCTCAAAAGTGATTAAAACCAATGAAGGTACTTTGAGCGACTCAATAAGAATGGGAAGATATTTTTAATTAATTTAATTTATTAATTAAAAGTAAAATAAACCATAAGAATTATAAGGAAATTACAAGAATACAAGGAAGTACCTTATGGAAAAAACTTTAAGAACTGCAGCTACTGGTTTATCTGCACAGCAAAAATATGTAGAAATTATATCTAATAATCTTGCAAATGTAAATACAACTGGGTATAAAAAAGTAAGACCCGAGTTTCAAGATTTATTATATGAAACATTGAGACCAGCAGGTGCAACATCAAGAATAGGTGTCGAGCCATTAAATGAAGTGCAAATTGGTTCAGGAACTCAATTGGTAAGTACAACAAAAATTTTATCTCAAGGTGATATACAACAAACAAATAAACCATTAGATATGGCAATAGTAGGAGAAGGTTTCTTCATTATGAGAAAACCCGATAATTCTCTTGCTTATACTCGTGATGGTTCATTTCGATTAGATAGAAATGGTGATATAGTTAATACACAAGGTTATAAATTAGACCCAGGTTTTAATATTTCAAGCACTGTACAAGACATAGTCATATCAAATGAGGGAATAGTTAGTGTAAAATCAAAAGGCGACACTGATTATAGTGAATTAGGTCAGATAGATCTTGCAAGATTTGTTAATCCAGGAGGGCTTACAAATGTGGGTGATAATTTATATGAAGCCTCCCCTGCTTCAGGCGAAGCAATATTTGAACAACCAGGTAACGATAATACAGGAGTGATTAAACAAAATCATATAGAATCGTCAAATGTAGATGTTGTTGAGGAGATGATAAATATGATAACTGCACAAAGATCTTATGAATTAAATTCTAAATCGGTCAAAACTGCTGAGAATATATTGGAAACATCTGTAAATCTTAAAAGATAAATGAAATATAAACTTCATATCATACTACTTATAATGGCACTATCAATGGTAAATAATGCATACTCAAGTTCTTCATTTAAGTCTAAACGATTAATGAATACTTGTGAAAATTTCATCAAAAATAATATTTCAGATGAATGCGAAATTAAATTTATTACAAAGGTTAATGATTTTTATTTTGAAGAAGATGGAGTATTTGCTTCCTTAAGTGCTGATATGGAGATATTAAAAGGAATTACGACTATTAAATTAGGATTTTATAAGAACGAAGAGTTGCTTAATGATGTTATTATATTGATAAAAATTGATATATATAAGAATATACCTACAGCAACCCGTGATATCAATTCAGGCGAAACTTTAAAAAGATGGGATATAAAATTAATGAGACAATTGGTATCTGAATTTGATAAGAATGAGGTTTTAGAATTGTATAAATTAATTGGAAATAAATTAAAGTATTCTATTAGAAAAGATTCTGCATTTTCTTCAGATTATTTTGAAATTGAAAAAATTATAGAAAAAGGTGATAAAGTTAATTTAGTAGTACCATCAGGTGCAATTCAAGTTAGAGCTAATGGCATTGCTTTGAATGATGCAGGGATTGGCGAAAAAATAAAAGTCAAAAGATCTAATGCAAAAAGGATTTTACAAGGGAAAGTATCAGAAGATGGTAAAATTATTATAGAAAATTAAATATTAAAGAGCGGGGGATGCCGCACTAAATTCACTTCCGAATTTGAGTTAGTAATTGGAAGCCAAAACACACACATTATTACTCATCCCCCTTCTTTTATTAAATTTATCGGAATAAATACAAAATGAAAAAATTTATATATATATTGGTAATATTAACTGTTTCTACTGTTTCAAATTTGAAATTATATTCTCAATTTATACAAAACAGTTCAAAGTCATTATTTTCTGATGTAAAAGCATTTAAAGATGGTGATGCTATAATGGTTTTGATAATGGAATCTGTACAAGCTGATAATGGAGCCTCAACACAAGATTCTAGATCTACGTCACTTAATGCAGGTTTATCGCTACCAGCTGCATTATCTAATACTAATATTGGTACTAGTCTTGGTACAGATAATTCTTTCAAATCGAGTGGAAACACCTCAAGGAATGAAAGAATTAGAACGAGATTATCAGCTAGAGTAGTTGGAGTAGAACCCAATGGAAATCTTCAAATAGAAGGCAAAAGAACAACAAAAATTAATGGTGAAGTACAGACTATAATTATAAAAGGTGTGGTTAGACCAGTAGATGTATTACCAGATAATTCTATTTTTTCATATAGTATATTAGATTTAACACTTTTAATAGAGGGCGAAGGTAGTATTACAGAAACTCAAAACCCTGGTTTAATAACCAAATTTTTAAGGTTCTTATTTTAAGTGGATAATATAATTACATATAGAAAGACAAGATATTTTAAAAGAATACTATTTATACTTTTATTAGTAATGGTAATAGGAGTTGAATTATTTGCAGCAAGGATTAAAGATATTGCATCTTTTGATGGAACTGATGCGGTTCAGGTTATAGGATATGGTTTGGTTATAGGTTTGAATCAAACAGGAGATTATCAACTAAATTCATATACAAATCAATCAGTAATTAATATGCTAAAAAGGTTTGGTCTAACTGCAGACAATAAGTTATCACGAATGAGAAATGTTGCCGCTGTTATGGTTACTGCAACTATCCCATCTTATTTAAAAAAAGGTTTTAAAGTAGATGTTCAAGTGGCTTCGTTGGGAGATGCTACTTCGTTACAGGGTGGAAACTTGTTATTAACACCGCTATCAACTGCTGAAGGCGTAATTATTGGTAATGCTCAAGGGGCACTTTCGGTTGGTGGTTATGATTATAGATCTTTGGGTTCGCAAGCGAGTAAAAATTTTGTAACTGCTGGACGGGTTCCAAGTGGCTTGATATTAACAAATGATTTACAAAATGAATTGATTCCTGATGACAAATTAAGATTGAGTTTAAACGAACCTGATTTTACTTCAATAACTCGGGTATCTCAACAGATTCAGACTATACCTGAGTTAGATGGTAATGTTATTATAAGTGATATGGCAACAGTAGAAATAACATTGCCTGATGCTAATGACAAGAATCAG
>Ga0316208_1000988_pt1 | contig 29288 bp, 29 predicted proteins | sample 3monopyrite_MG_FD_204944 | JGI IMG/M metagenome (GOLD analysis project Ga0316208, IMG submission 204944) | Microbial mat bacterial communities from mineral coupon in-situ incubated in ocean water Damariscotta River, Maine, United States -... | ecosystem: Environmental > Aquatic > Marine >... | reverse complement strand
CAAAATCTAGAAAAACAATTATTAGAAATTGAAGAAAATTCAGAGACAATTATGCAACGCTCAAAGCATTCTATAATAGTCTGCACGAAACTTTTAGGTCAATTTAAAAAGGAAATTATTAACAAAGGTTTCGCCTCTATCTCGGATGAGATTTATTTTTTTAAGCACACAAAACAAATCCCATTAAGACATCTTATCTATTTTTCTGAAATTCGTTCCTTTGAAATTCAATTCCCCAAAACAGACAAAGAATCACAACGCAAATTTATTAGAAGAAAGATGCAGAAAGTCAATCGTTTCTTTAGCTACAATTTGGACTTCACGCAATATGCTGATTCAAACCATACTCATTTTGATAAAGAATATTATACACGAGAATATTTGGGATCTTACATTATAGCTACATCTAAATTCTATTTCCAAGACCCTGAATTTTGTACACCAAGAGATATGCTTCTTGGTAAATACAGAGCCTATGATTCGCTAGCAACTTATTTAGATGAGAAAAAATTTAAAATTAGCAACGGTTTAAATGGTAAATTTAAATCTATTAAACCGATTGAAAAAATACATTGGCCATTTTCAAATACAGAATACGTTGAACTTTTATATGCACTCTGTACAAAAGGATTGGGAAAACAAGATAACCAAAGCATAATGCAAATTTCCAGAAAATTGCAACAGCTATTTGATCTTGAACCAAAAGACATCTACAAAACCTATCACGACATCAAAAACAGGAAGAATAGCCGAACGCTTTTTCTTGACGAACTCTCTACATCTCTACTCATAGAAATGGATAAAAGTGAAGAATAAAACCATTACTTATCTATTCGATTCCTAATTCTCAAGCTTTTAAAAAAAGACCGTACTACGGTTGACCTACGGTAATTAATTTTTGCGCCAGTTTTTTATAAAATTTAATGTGATTTGAAGGTGTAGGTTTGCAAAAATACCCTCAAAATCTATCAAAACAAAGCAAATCTCAAGATGTTAAATTTTGACCGTACTACGGTCGAACTGGGGAATAAAATCCAATAAACCTATTCAAATTTGTAGAACGAAAGTCAAATCAAGTCAGGGGCTATCAAATTAATTGTAAATCAATAGTCCCTTTCTTTAAAACCGTTTTATTATGCCAGCAACTATTATTACTTCAGACGACCTTCGAGAATTCAAAATGGAATTACTCGATGATATCAAAAATCTCTTATCCAAACAGGGAAATGGAAAACTTAAAAAATATCTCAAATCTTCTGAGGTTATGGACTTACTTCAAGTAAGTCCTGGAACACTTCAAAATCTTCGCATCAACGGAACGCTACCATATACTAAAGTTGGCGGAATCATTTATTATGATACCGAAGAAATACAAAATGTAATGACAGCTAACCGTGTACATCACGGTTTAAATTCTTAGGCAATGAACTATATAAAGCTACTAAACGCGGCTTTTGAAAAGTTCTATTTTGATGACCGCCTAAACCCTACCCATATCAGTTTGTATATGGCCTTGTTCCAAGAATGGAACAGCAGCCGCTTTGCAAATGAATTCTATGTTAATCGTAGAGATTTGATGCTCGCATCAAAAATAGGTTCAAAATCTACTTATCACAGGTGTGTTACCGATCTAGACTCTTGGGGTTACCTTTTCTACTTTCCTTCCAATAATCCTTACAAGGGTAGTAAAATCAAGATGTCCATTATCGGCACAAATGATGAACCTGATATGGGACGGTACAGTCCCATATTAGAACAGGTTGCGGAACAGTACCGTCCCAATAGTGTACCGATAATGGGACAGCACCATCCCATATCTGGACAAGTTGTGGCCTTGCACCGTCCCATAGGTGGACAAGCATTGGTATCTACTATAAACAATAACAAACAAGAAAACAATATAAAACAACCAAAGGGCTGGCAGGCCGTTATTGATTTTTTTATTGAAAAAAGTTTTAATGCTGATGAAGGAAAAAAATTCTTCGAGCATTATGAAACTCGAAATTGGCAAACTAGCGATGGAAAAGAAATTCGAGATTGGCGAGCCTTAGCTTTGAACTGGATGGATAGAAGCGAGCTTTTCAATGAAGAAAACAAACCAAACATAAAACAGGCGTCCCAAATCAAGGACAACTTGCGAACCACTAAAAACAAGGATTATGGACAACCCCTCTAAAATTATCGAAGGTGACGTGGAATATTCGCTGGGAAAATTTGACGGCAAAAGCGTTCTCTACGACTTTCCGAAAATTTTGATTTATCTGAATGCCAAAGGCAAACTATTGTTTGGCGAGAGGTTCAAAATTTACAACGAGGATAAAGATATTTTACTGAAGCTTTGTTCATATTTCATCAAGGATAAAGAAAATTGCAAAACCTATGGAATTGATATTGATAAAGGCATCCTACTTTCTGGACCGGTAGGGTGTGGAAAGACCAGCCTAATGAAATTGCTACGTCATTTAGTTCCCTTGCAGCGTCCTTACGAAATGATTCCTTGCCGGAATGTAGCGTTTAGTTTTAATCATCTTGGTTTTAAAACAATCGAAGAATACGGAAATACCAAGTTTTTCTGTTTCGATGATTTAGGTGTAGAACCTTCTGGACGATTTTATGGTAAGGACTTAAACGTGATGGGCGAAGTACTATTATCTCGCTATGAACTGTATCTCGATACCAAACACAAAATCAAAACCCACGCGACCACCAATCTGAATGCTGAAGAATTAGAAGAACGCTATGGAAATCGTGTCCGAAGCAGAATGCGAGAACTTTTTAATTTGATTGCTTTTGATACAAAAGCTGGGGATAAGCGGAAATGAATTTGAAAATACTGTATTTCAAAGTGAAACTTGTTTAATGTATGGTCATTTAAATCCTATTTACTTAACAACAGCTTTTGTTTTCTTGAATTGGTGAACAAGCAACAGTCCCATAAGAGCAATAAACACAACAATCTCCTTCGTTTGGTTTCAAAACCGTTTTACAATTCTCGCATTCGTAGAAAAACTGCAAAGCGTTTGTTGGCATATCTTCTACTTTTTTATGTCCGCAGTTTGGACAGGTGATTTCTGATTTTAATATAGTTAGTTTCCATTCAATTTTTATTAAAGCATATGTGGTATGTCGGAAGCCAATGTTGGATATGAAAAAATCATTGTTCTAATATCATTAACCTTCATTTTTGTTTTTATGGCCATTGCGAAGAGATTTATGGTTTCTTCTGTATGTGGTCCGATTAAATGCGCTCCCAAAATTGTTTGGGTTTCTACGTCAATTATAGTTTTGAACGCATATTCTTCAACGTTTAAACGTTTGGCATTGAACCAATCGCCGACCTCTTTATAATTTATCCGAATATGGTAGTTCAGCTCTTTGGCTTTCGATTCAGAATAACCAACAGAAGCCATTGTAGGCAAAGTAAAAACTACCGTTGGCATTGGCGGATAACTTATTTCTTTAGAATTGCCTTTGATGATATTTGAAGCAACCGTATGACCTTCCAAAACTGCAACTGGCGTTAAGGGCAAACCTTCTGAATCTGCGGCATCGCCTGCTGCATAAATATGAGGGTTTGAAGTACTTTGAAGGTATTTGTCTACCGTAACACCTTTTTTAGTAAAGGCTATGTTGGCTTTGTCTAAATTTAAATCAAATATTGCTGGTGGACGGCCGGCAGAATTAAAAACAGCTTCGGCTTTGAAATATTCTGTTTTCTTTGTGGATTTACCTTTCACTCGATACTGGTTGTCCACTTTTTCAATGGCCATTACCTCTGTATTAAGAATGAGTTTTATATCTAATTTTTTGGTGGCAGAAACAAGATGTTTTACAATATCCTGTTCAAAATTTTCCAAGGGATTTTCTCCACGATGAACAATAGTTACCTCTGCTCCACATCGAGCCGCTATATGTGCAAACTCAAAAGCAATATATCCGCCACCAATGAACAATAAGGATTTAGGCAATTCTGCCAAATTCAAGAAATCGGTACTGGATTTGGCGAAATGTCCACCTTCAAATTCTAAAACCCTTGGCTTGGATCCCGATGCGATTACAATTTTTTTAGCTCTTACTTTGTCGTTTCCAACTTGCAATGTGTTTTCTGATAGAAATTTTGCTGAACTATGGAAGGTATCTATTCCGTTCTTCTTATATCCTTTTTCAATTTTTGGCGGCATTTCATCCACAAAGGTTTGTTTAAAAGCCATTATATCCTTCCAATTGACTTTAGGTATGGTATCAATGCCATTACCTTTAAGTCTTTTGGCAAAGTCTCGTACTTCCGTAGCGCCTATAATCACTTTTTTTGGGTCACAACCTCTCAATGCACAAGTGCCACCATAAGGTAATTCATCCGTTATTCCGACTTTCAGGCCTTTTGAGGCGCATTTATTGGCGATGGTCATTCCTGCCATACCCGAACCAATGATGAATACATCGTAATTTTTCATATAAAATTATTTTTCTTCTTTAGCTAAACTAACTTGCACAACAACTTAATTTAGAAACATCTTTGCCAAAAGTAATCGCTGCTAATTTAATACCTTCTCCTAATGTTAAATAGGGGTAAAAACTTTCAGCTAAATCTTTTACTGTAATGCCAAACTTAATTGCCATACTTAATTGTTGAATAAGTTCGCCACCTTCTGGTGCAATGACTCTAGCACCTATTAACTTATCGGTTTCAGTATTACGAATCAATTTAATGAAGCCTCTTATGTCTTGTGCGGCCAATGCTCTAGGAACGTGCTTTAAGTCTAATTTACTCACTTCAAAAGGAATACCTTTTGCTTCTGCTTCTATTTCATCCATTCCTGCACCAGCAATTTGAGGGTCAGTAAATACTACCCAAGGTAATGATGTATAATCCACACTCTTCTTCGACAATGAAAATGCATTGTTTACTGCTGTATTGCCTTCGGTGGCAGCTGTATAAACAAATGGTGGTGTATTTGTTACATCTCCAGTTGCATAAAGGTTAGATACATTGGTTTCCATTTTTTTATTAACTATAATTTGTCCACTTTTGGTTAAGTTTATACCAATATTTTCAAGACCTAATTTAGATGTGTTTGGTTTTGTTCCGGTGGCTACAACAATATGTCCTTTCTCAATGATTTGAGTTGTCGAACCATCAGGGCAGTTGCAATGAATGATAGTATCATTACCTCGTTTTTCGAATTTAATGGCTCTGAAATTTGGTAAGATTTCAATACCCTCACTTTTCATTTGCTCTACCAAAACATCTGTAATATCACTGGTTTGGCTACGTAATGGTCTATCCGTAAATTCTATAATACGTACTTTTACACCCAATCGGCTATAAGCTTGTGCTATTTCTAATCCAATATATCCAGCTCCCATAATGGTTAAGCTTTCAGGTTTTTCTTCTAAATCAAATAAAGAAACATTAGTTAAGTAGCCTACTTCATTTAATCCTTCAATGTTTGGAATGTTTGTTGTCGCTCCGGTTGCTATAACAATGTTCGTTGCACTGTATTTATCTTTTCCATCTACAACAATGGTTTTATTATCTACAAATTCAGCCCACCCCTTTAGCATTGTTAGATTTTCAAAATCTCTTACAACATCCATATATTTTTGTTGCTGTAATGCCGAAACCAACTCTTTTTTATCTTTAATAATTTGTTTAAAATCAATATCTACACCTCTTGGTTTAATACCCTTAAAATTAGAATGTGTAGCGTGATATGCAGTTTCGGCAGCTCTAATTAAGTTTTTTGACGGAACGCATCCAACATTTACACAAGTACCCCCAAAATCTAATCCACCATTTACCATTAGTGTCGTAAGCCCTAAACCTTCAGCTTCAATTGCTGCTGAAAATGAAGCAGAACCACCACCAATAACAATTAAATCAAATTGATTTTTATTTTTATTGGATTCTTTAGAGATTGTAGTATCAGAAGTTGAAGAGAAAGAATCCTCTTTTTCAATACCATTTATAACAGAATAATTACCAATGTCATTTACTGCATTGATTAATTCTTCTTTACCCATTTTACTTGTATTAAAAGTAAATTCTCCTTTTCCAGTTTCGTGATTTACATTGCTATTTATAATACCATTGGTCTTATTCATATCTTTTTCGATATGCGAAGAACAACCGCTACAGGTCATCCCGTTTATTTCTAATGTGATTTTTTCTATATTTTGTGACATATTTTTTTCATTTTTATTAGCAACACAAATTATTGAATAGTCCCTCATATTCAATTTTACCCATCAACCTATCCAAATAGTATTCAGGCTTTTCCTCAAAGGTGGAAATACAATGTGGGCATCTGCAAAAAGGTATTACAGTATTTTTGTACTTCACTCCTGTAGTATGAGCTATGTTTTTTTCAGCAAGACATACTGGGCAAACAGTTACATTTTTGATTTCCTCTATATACTTACTGGGATTTTTATTAAAAATTTCTGCGCATCCTGAACAGCAAAAAGAATAAGATTCATCTTTATATGTTGATTTTGTTGCGGATTTCTCTTTTATACCTAACCTTACTAACGAACATCCACAAGTAGGGCAAACCTTTGATTTAATTTTTTTCATTTCTATAAAGGGTTACTTAATTAAAAATTTATAAGACATATTGAAAGCCTCTATCTATACTTTATCTTTTAGTAATTCTACTTTATACCCTTTCTTCTCTATAACAGCTTTTAAGGCTTCCATACTCGTCTTTGTTTTATCGAATTGTATAACCGCAATGTCGCCTGGGTATTCAACAGAATGCTCCGTAACACCATCAACTGCTTTAACTGCTTTATAAATACCGTTAGAACAACCGGCACAGGTTATTCCAGTTATTTTGAAGTGAACAGTTGTCAAATTTTGTTCGTCAACAGACGTTTCGACTTTTTGTGCTTCCAAGTTTTTGTTTTGTGCGGTGGCTTCAACAGAAAACAGAACTAAAGCTAGAACGGGAATTAAAATAATATTTTTCATAACTAAATATTTTAAGATTATTTATTGATTATTGATATTGAATTATCTCCATAATTAGAAACATATAATTTGTTTCCAACAGGCATTACACCAATGGGCTTATTACCTGTTTCATAAGAAATTGATTTCTTTTCGAGTGTAACCGCATCATACACGTAAACTTCTGACAAATCAAAACTTACAACGTATAATATATTTTCATCTTCGGATAAGATTGCTTCTTCGGGGGTTTTTATGTTTTCTATTTCCTTTACAATTTCTCCGTTTTCGGTATCTATAATATGAATTTTGTTTCCAAAGAAATTACTTATATATAATAGTGAATGGTCTTTGTTGCTGTGTATGAGTTCTGGTTTTCCTCCTGTTTTAAGGATGGATTGTTTTCCTGTTTCTATATCAATCACAGAAATGCTTCCATCTTCTGTATTGGTAACAAACAGCTTTGAATCGTTCCCCGAGATGCCTATTCCATCCGGTCCTTTTCCTGTAGGGAATGTTTTTAATATATTGAGAGTAGTAGCGTCCAATTGCAACACTTTATTGTCATCTATTGCTATTACATAGATTAAATCTCCTTTTTTATTTGCAGTAATTCCACCTAAATGAGTTTCAAATAGTTTCTCTTTTAGAATGGTATGATTGTCAAAATCAATGATAACTACTTGCTTATCGTAACCACTAACCGCAACCAAATTACTCTCTGCTAACTGAACAAAACCCCACGGATACCTTATGCCTTCTATGTTTCTTAATACTTTATCTGTCTGGGTATCAATAACTGAAATTAATGTGTCCTCCACATTTGCAACATATAAAAAGGACTTGTCGGGTGCTAAAAATAGCGCATCAGGACCTTTGCCAACAGATACAACCGAAGAATTGGTATTATTCTTAAGAGTATTACTTTCAATAATGGTCGTAACATTTTCCTTTTGCTTTTCCTTACAAGAAGCCAGTAATGCGGTCACTATAAGTATGTAGAAAAACTTTCTCATCAATCAAACATTTATTTGTTTATTACTTTATATCCCGTTGAGTTTATTGCTTTCTCTATATCCTCTATAGTAGTTTTCGAATTATCAAATTCTACTTTGGCGTTAGCTTTTTCAAAAGATGCCGCTACATTAACAATGCCTTCTAATTCATTAACTGCGTGCGTAACGTGTTGTTCACAAGAAGCACAAGTCATACCTTCAACCTCAAAATTCACAGTTTGAATGTTAGATTGATTCACGATAACAACTTCTTTCTTATTATCAGGATAAAAAATGTGAGAGTAATATGGAAAGCTCATTGAGATAGCCGCAAATAGTGTAATTCCTATTAAAAATCCTTTAGTTTGAAACCACTTTGGTTTTGCATCTACTTCGCAACAATCATCAGCTTTTTTGGTCTTTAAATAACTGTACCAAGCATAACCGATGGCCAACACTGCCAATCCTATAAGATAAGGTCTAAAGGGTTCCATCCAAGATAAAGTGGAAGCGCCACCGCCTACGCCAGCGATTAGTGCAATAACTGGTGGAATACAACAGGATGATGCTGCTACAGCTGCAAACAAACCTGTATAGGCTACATTTTTTGAGGTTTTTTCTGTGTTCATTGTAATAAAATTTATGCTATTTTTCTTTCTAATTTGATTGACTTAAAAATACTATTCAGAATATCCGTCTCATCCTTATTCAATGAATAATATAATGTTTGGCCTTCTCTCCTTGAGCTTATAATACCTGCATCTTTCATTTTTCGTATATGCTGTGAAACTGCTGGCACGCTCATACCTAAAATATCAGATAAATCGCAAGGACATAGTTCATTTTCCATATTTAATAAGAATAGGATTTTTAAGCGCACCTCATTACCTGAAATGGATAGTAGTTTCGATATTTTATCGAAACCATTAGCCATACCGTCAATGGTAGTTCTACAGTTTAGTAACTGCTTATGGTCAGCCTCAGCTCTTGTACAGGATATTTCTAGTTTCATATTAATGCTTTAGACGAGCAAAGGTACAGTTAATTACTTATTTAAGCAAATACTTAAATATAAATTCTACTCTAACTTTTTAGTTGGTTGTCTTAAATAAGTTAGCGGGTGTTATGCGGAAATAATCTATTTTTTGAAAGACTTATATAAGAAAATCACTTCAGAAATAAATTGGATTACAATCGCTTTTAAACTCTTTGTTAATTCTAAAAATAGGTCTTTCATAATAGTATTAGTTTTGTATAGATAACAAAATGGCTGTGGCAATCAATTGGATATTGTTAGAATTTGAAATATACTTGCCTTCATCTTTATTACTCAAAAAACCTAATTCTATAAGCACAGAAGTGCAAACATCAACCGTTTCTCGAAGCACCTGAAAATTTGCAAACTTCACACCTCTACTCTCATATCCTATCTCTTTGCAAAGCGTCTTTTCAATTTGATAGCCGACAAAAACAGATTCAATAGAATATTCCGCTTGCTTTTTTGAAGCATAAACTTCAATTCCTCTTGCATCTGGATTATCAGAATGGTTACAATGTAAGGACACAAACAAATCAGCTTTTAGAACTTTGGACAGCTTGGTTCTATCCGATAGCGAAATGAGCGTATCACTATACCTGGTTAAATAAATATCGAGTGGTTTTTCCAAGTCGTTATTTAACCTTAAAATCTCATTTGCAATACTCATCACTACATCCTTTTCTTGGATACCATTTATGCCAATAGCACCAGCATCTTTTCCACCGTGTCCAACGTCAATCACGATTCGTTTTTGAGTACCCGATTCTTGTCCAAAAATGAAGCACATTTTTAGAAGTAAAATCACAAAACTGACGTTTTTGAGCACTTTTTTCACTTTTAATTTTCGGGTTATCAACAACTTCACTTCAAAATTCCATAGAATTTGATGCCAAATAATAACAATGGAATTCAATCAACATCAAATAATATTTTATTCACAAATATTTGATTTTCAGGTATTTATGTTCAAATATATGTAAATTTCCAATAACGAAAATGAACTAAAAATTTAAACTTTTCCGTTATGAAAAAATCACACTATTTAGCATCCATTCTTTCGCTCTTATCCACTTCGCTTTTTGCTCAAATTGGTGGCATTGAAGATTCAGTTAATGATGTTGGCGACACTATCCGAACTATTTTTCCAATACTACTCGGTGTAATCTTCCTTGTAGGTTTCCTGTTCAACGCAGGACATTTTTTTGGGGAAAATGCAGATTTAAAAAAGGGGATTACCCGAGTTTTAGTATTTGTATTGATTGCTGGCGCAGTTGTCGGCATCTTCACATACTTAATAGGAATCGTAGTATAAATGAAACGCTTCGAGGTCTATAAAAACATTCGGAAAAGGGCAGTCATTTTTGGGCTGCCCATTTCCCTGTTTGCCTTAATGATGGTTTCCGTTTTGGCCTCTTTGCTTATCATCATTTTCTCTTTCAGCTTTGGGATAATAATAGGTGTGTTGGTGTTCAATGCTTCCCTTTATGTGGCGCTGACACGGATAGCCCACAATCCACAGCTTTTCCAAATGGCAAAGGCATTTCCGCAAATCATTAGTAACAAAAGAAACTCTGGCTTCGATTATGAACAAAATTAATCTTTCGGGATATCAACCTATTGTAGATATTCAGGACAATATTGTGTTTGCCAATAATGGCAATGTGGTCCTGTGCTATAAAGGTAATCTACCAGAAATCTATTCCTTATCGGAAAAGGATTTTGAGGATATGCACGGTGCTTGGTTTCAGGCATTAAAGTCATTGCCAGTTGGTACTGTGGTTCATAAACAGGATGTCTATCTCAAGAAATCATATACTTCAGAAAAGCTTCCGAATACAACCTTTCTGGAAAAGGCTACGCACGAGCTTTTTAAAGGTCGTGCTCATATTGAACACAGCTGCTATTTGTTCTTCATCTTGACCAAGAATAAGGCCCTCAATAATCCTAAATACGTCAACCCGTTCCGAAAAGTTTCAAAAGGAATTGTACAGGAACTGGATGACAATATTAAAAGCTTTGTAAACTCGGTTAGCGATTCGGTTTCCTTTATAAACAATAGCCGAAAAATGGATTTTATTTCGCTTAAAGCGGAAGAAATTCAGCAACTAACTAACGCTTATTTCAACGGCTTTAATGAAGGCTTCGATACCGACATTCTATTAGATAAGAAAAGCGTCAATATTGGCGAAAACCATTTTGATGCCCTTGCCATCAATAGCGAACTGTGCTTTGGCGAAAGTGTACAGAGTAGCAAAACCAATGAGAAATTCACTTCTGACGATTTTGTGTTTCATCAAGGGTTTATTGATGGCTTAGGGCTTACGCTTAATGAGAACCACATTGTCAACCAGATTTTGTATTTGGATAACAAACAGAAGTGGCGAAAGCTACTGGATAAAAAGATTGAAGAACTCAATAAAAGTTCAAATTTCGGTTCACAGAATAAAGTGGTTTTAGGGAAAATCCAGCACATTCTTGACCAAATCAATGCCGATGATAATGCACGAATCATCCGTGGGCATTTGAATATTGTCTATTGGGCAAAGGAAGCTAAAGAGCTCGACAAAATAACTTCAAAAATTAAAACTGAATTTAAGGAACTGGATATTATTCCATACTATCCGAGAGGCGAAGAGCGCAAGAATTATATATTAAACAGTTACTGCTGTTTTTCGTCCAATTTCTCGAACAACGATTTATATGTAACCGATTTAAAACACGCGCTTTGTCTCTTTATAAATAACACCAATTACAAAAGTGATAACACCGGAATCATCTTTAATGACCGTGAGCATAACATTCCTGTTCTAAAAGATGTTTGGGATGAAAATAAGAAACGAATAAAGGCACGAAACTTCGCCATTTTTGCACCAACAGGCGAAGGAAAATCTTTTTTGGCCAATAACATTCTACGCCAATATTTTGAAAGTGGCGTTCGTTTGGTCATTATTGACTTGGGTGGTTCATACACCAAATTCGCCAAACTCTATCCTGAGAAATATACGGTGCTTCGCTATGAAAGTGGAAAGAACCTTGGTATCAATCCATTTTACATAAGTGATACAAATGACCTTACACCCGAACGATTGGAAGACTTGTCGGTTTTCTTATTTGAACTTTTTGCCTCAGATTTAAAAGTTACGAAAGCTCAATCTGTATCGGTTAAAAAGATACTTCGGCATTATTATGATAGCATTTTAGAAAATCACTCGCTGGATGGTTTTTACAGTTTTATAGAAAAGAGCCAAGAAAATCTACTTGACACTCTTAAAATCCATCCCGACTACTTCAATGTTACGAGCTTCTTGCACGTAATGTCAGAATATGTCGGCGATGGTCTATATAGTTTCCTATTTGAAGTAAGCGAAGACCAGACCTATAAGATTGAAGACAAACGTTTGATAGTTTTTGAACTGGATGAAGTCAAGGACAATAAGGAAATCCTGTCTGTGATGCTCAAGCTCATCAAGTCAGCCATCCAAAGAACGATTTGGAAAAACAGGGCAGAAAAAGGCATTATCCTTTTCGATGAGTTTGCCAAACAACTGAAGTTTGAAAACGTATTGGAAAGCGTCGAGTTCTACTACCAAGCCATCCGTAAACAGAACGGTGCGATAGGGATAATTCTTCAGTCGATAAATCAACTTCCTAACAATTCAACTTCAGCAAGTATTCTTGAAAACACGCAGGTCATTTATAGCTTAAACAACGAAAAAGGCTATGACGAATTGGTCAAAAGACTCAACCTTTCCAGCCACGACCTAAATCAATTAAAATCCATCAAAAACAATCTTTCTGGTCCACGCAAATACACCGAAATGTTCATCAAAATTGGTAGGGAAAGTAACATTTTCCGCCTCGAAGTTCCGAAGGAAGTATATGCAGCTTACTTGACCGATGGACAGGAAAATGAAGAAATAATGAAGCTCTACAACGAGTATAACGATATGCAAAAAGCAATAATTCAATTCACATCTAAAACATAATATTATGAAGACAAAAATCAAAATTTTAGTAATGACCGTAGCTCTGACCTTGTTTATGTCAGGTAATGCTACCGCCCAAGGAATGCCCACTTATGACAATACCAATTTTATCAGTTTGGTAAAACAACTGTTGGAATCAGGTAAACAGACCGCTCAAATGATTAAGTCTGTAAAATTCCTAAAGGATGCTAAAGAAGCCATCGAGCAAGTATCAAGCGTAGTTCAACAACTCAACGCTGTCCAAGAAATTGCAGACAATAATCAGCGCCTTATCAATGTAATGCAAAATGATTTACAGGATATTTTAAACTCGCCCTACATCAAACCCGATGAAGTTTCAAGAGTTATGGAATCATTCGATGCAATAGTACAAAACTCATTGGACACAGTAGATTTTATTGATGAAGTCCTATCCAGCGATTACCTAAAAATGAGCGATGCCGAACGCGCCGAAATACTCAAAGTTAAAGAGCAAGAATCGAAACAAATGGTTTCTACCATTACCACTAAAACAAAACGGTATCGAGATATTATTTCTTTCAGAAAAATGCAGGATAAAGTAAATAACCGAGAAACAGATTACTAAAAATGACCGCAACTATACTTTTAGGGATTGGGTTGGAATACATCGATGCGGTGTTCCAGACCATACAGAGCAGCAACTTCTCGCAATACACTATTGCCGGAATGAAAACGCTCGCTGTCCTATTTTTTCTGGTTAACATCCTGAAAAAGTACAACGAAGGTGTTGCGGATAAAGATGGTTATACTTGGGGATTGAGCCCAGGGGACTTGATGAAGAATTTTGCCATTGTCATATTAGTAATTTTCTCAACGCAGGTGTTAGGGTTCTTTGATGGGATATTGGTGGCCATCGAGGGGCAGTATAGGGGCACAGCACCTGCGTTATTACCATTACAAATGCAGGACATTCCTTTAGAGGAAGACGTAAGTCTTTTTGATGCTGCAAGCTCAGCAATGACCCTTTTTTACGAAGCTTTAGTAACACCATTGTATGGGTTTAAGATATTGGCATTTATTCTAAGCACTATACTTTGGATTCTTGACCTATTCATTTATCCGTTGTTTTTGGCAGAGCGTTTTTTCCTTTTGGGGATAATGCAAGCGTTCTTCCCTTTGGTCATTAGCCTTGCAGTATTTGAAAAATTCCGTTCACTTGCTTATACATTCTTCAAGTTGTATGCTGCTGTATATATGTTAGTGCCGGCATTCTTTTTAGTCAATGTATTTGTTAACGCTATTTATACGGAAATCAACACCAATTTTTGGGTCAACTTATTTGGTACCGATACAGGTCAAGGTTTTTTTGCGCCTGTTGTTCAATTGGGTTCTGTTGCATTTATTGTTTTCCTGAAATTCAAATTGTACAAACGAGCTACATCCTTTACTCTTAGATTATTTACCAGCTAATTCAAATGAAAATGAAAACACCTTACAAAAACATATACAACGTCCTGAAAATGAATCGATTTATCGTACTGGCAGTTGTCATTTTTGCAATGCTTTCCAGCACTTTTTCACTTTGGATGGCATTTACAACTAATAAAAATGCGCTCAATAGTGCATTTGCAATAAATACAGATGGTAGCATTATTCCGCTGAAGCTCGTAACTCAAAAAGAGAATTTTAGAGTCGAAGCTCTGGCACATTTAGAACTGTTCCACAACTACTTCTATAACATCGATGCCAGTAACTATGAAAGGAATTTGGAAAAAGCACTTTGGTTAGGAAATAGTTCTGTGGACAATCTTTACCGTCAGAAGAAAGCTGATGGCGTTTATAACCGATTGCTTCAGTATTCCTTAGTTCAAAAAGTTCTGAGTATCGATTCACGGATATCTGAAAATAATGGCTCGTATGGTTTTACAACGACTACCATTTTTGAAATCAATAGAGGCACAATCATCGACACTTACGAATTGGTTTCCACCGGAAACTTGATTATGGTTGACCGAAACTTTCCCAACAATCCGCACGGACTTCTAATTACAAATTACTTCGAGAACACTTTAAAAAAACTAAACGATGAAAGTTGAAAAGAATAAAATAGTATTCGCTGCCGTATTGGCTGTGATTTTCATATTCCTGATTTCCTATTCTGTAATGGTATTAGGCGATGATGATACTGAAACTGAAAACCTAAAACAGACCTTAGTGCCTGATTTAGAGGAAAACCAAAAAGAATACGACTCTAAACTGGATGCTATAAATGACTTAAAGAAAGTTCGTGAAAATAACGCGCCCAGCATCTATGATGAAAAGCTCATTGATTCCTTGGGATTCTACGACCCAGATTTACCAGAACGCGAAAAAGAGCGTATTGTAGATAGCATCTATGAAGCTGGCAAAATTCAATATACATCGAAACGATACCAAAACTTAGGACAGAAAAGAACTGTTCGCAAAGCGGTATCAAAAATTGATTCTACTGAAGTAAAAAGAGAACAAAAAATTGAAGCCAAAGAATTAGGCTTAGAACATCAATTGTTCTTTGCCGCATCGCCAAAACCCAACGAGTTTTCAATCATCGGTAATACTGATGAAACAATTTACGTAGTAGTAGATGGCGACCAAATAGTCAAAGCGAATACCAGATTACGAATGCGCCTTACCAAACCTGCAATAATAAATGGTAAGCAGATGCCGAATAACACACCAATTTTTGGGTTTATCAGCTTTCAGCCCAATCGAGCTTTAATTGAAATTGAAAATATAAAGCACCATCCTACTAAACTCAAAGCATTCGATTTGTCAGATGGTAGTGAGGGCATTTATGTCGAGAACAATTTTCGAGCTGAAGCCACCACCGAAGTCTTGGACGATATTATTGGCGATATCAACATTCCCACCGTACCACAAGTTGGTGGTATATCCAAAGTACTCAGACGTAACAACCGAAACGTAAAAGTTACGGTATTGAATAATTATAAATTAATTCTAAAACCTAAATTATGAGCCCATAATGGGCATTTAAAAACACACTCTTATGAAAAAGTATATCATAATTTCCACTCTTGTTTTAAGTTTCGCTTTCGCGAAAGCGCAAACAACTACAGTCCTCGATACCATATATGCCAACGACACCAAAAACGTTGCATTATTCTTCCCTGAACCTATTCGGCAAGGTATAACCGGTTCAGATAATTTTGTTTTTACCTACAACCGTGAAAAAGAACAGTATTTTGGACTTCTTCAAGCAAAGCCTGGCAAAGAAAGTAATCTACTGGTAGTCAATAGAAATGGTTCAATTTTTTCGTATATTGTAAGATATAAAAAACAGCTATCTAAGCTCAATTATTTCATTCCGTTATCTAATAGTATAGGGAATGAGAAACCGATTAAGGTCGATTCGATTCTTGCTGAATCCTCTGAAGAACGTGTAGATAATAGAACGTATTACTACCAAAAATTCTGCTCGTATCTTCTTAACAGAAACCAGCGTATAGGTCGAATTAAAAAGCGAAATGAAGGTATCGTTTTGAGTGTTGAGAATATTGTTTTTGATAAGAAAGAACTCTACTTCGTTATCCAGATTGAGAATAATTCTACTTTGGATTACGATTTGAATTTCTTAAACCTTTCGATTGAAACAAGACAAAAAGGGAAAAGAAAATCGTTGCAACGCCTGTATCAAGAACCAACGTACAAACACAATCTGCCTTCAAAAATTGCAGAAAGTGAAACTGTGCGCTTCGTTTATGTATTGCCCAAATTTTCATTATCTAATGACCGTAGGGCGATTTTAGAATTGAATGAAAAGGATGGCGAACGAAACATTGAACTGAAAATATCACATAGATATATCAATAACCCAAATTAAGAATATTATGAAAAAAATTGTCGTTTTCTCGCTCGTACTGCTGTTCCTTTCTTGTGCCGATTCTGATACTAAAATTTCGGGACCAAGTGCCACAGCCCAAATCGTCATCGAAAGCTTTTATGAAAAAGATGAGGAAGCTTTAAAAGCCAACTCAACACCACAGGCATATTCTAATTATATGAATACTATAAATATGTTCAATGCGACGGTAAAGGATGATTCAAACTTTACAGTTTTGCAGGATACGATAATGGGTGACGTGGCTTGGGTAAAATATACTACAGCCTATGATAAGACACCGGGTCTTTTTAAACTGGTTAAGCAAAATGGCAAATGGTTGGCGGATGCGAGAGGCTCAAAGGATAAATCGCCTTTTTAAAAGGATACTTACTGATTTTTTTCGAGATTAATTTCCCAATAACCTTGTGTGCCACCGTGGCGTTTTATAAACCCTTTGGTTTTGAGCGCATTTATATGTTTGCCCACAGGGGATTCATTGATGCCTAAAGCTTCAGCTATTTCAGTATAAGTAATAGTAGTATTGGTTGCAATTAGTTTAAGTACTTCTTTTTGTCTTTTAGTAAGTATATCTATAGCATCTATTGCACCACCTGTTACACCACCCATTGCACCACCTGTTACACCACCTTTTTGACGATCTTCTCTAATAGTAGATTCATCAGCAACTTCTTTAGCAATAAAAGTCATTCTAAGAAAGTTATCGGAAAAACTAAAACTCTCTTTTCCATAGTGTTCTAAAATACGAGGGATGCCAGAACCTAATTGTTCAACCAGTTCTAAATCTTTAAAAATTCGCATCAGTTCCTTATTTCGTGGAACTGAAAAGCCTTCAAAAAATTCTTGCTTGCTCAATCCTTCCGGAAGACCACCAGCTGATGTGATTTCGATTCTATCGGTAAAAATCTCAAACTTTGGGGTAATCTCATTGGTATAGTCATTATGCACAAACGCATTAATGATGGCTTCTCGCAAGGCGATGGGATGCCAAAGGTTGGCTTGTTGTCTTTCTTTTGATGTGATTTTTGTGGTTGTTCTGTTCTCGACCGCAATTTTATCTATCACTTGTTTAGTAGCCTTAACTAAACATTCGTGACCATATTCGTTGCTTTCTATTAAGTCTGTTCTGGTTATGCCTGAATATTTGGCGACTTTAATTGAAGTGTTATTTTTGTCTGCCAAAAGATAGCCGGCATAATTAAAAGCACCATCTTCCGTAAGTAGTTCCAAGTTCTTTGCAAAAGCTTTACCAAGGGTGTACCCAGATTCTTCGTAGTAAATTTTTAGCTGTCCGAAGCCTAAATCCTGCCGTCCTGCTTTAATCTTGCTGATGGAATTTCGGGTACGTTTAGCAAACAGCTCATCTATCATTTTTTGGGGCATCGGTTCAGCCGCTGAACCCAAGCGAATAAAACAACCCTTTTCGCTCATCCCGTATTTTTTAAGATGATATGGTTTTTCTGGACCGCTGGCCACTATGATTTTCAGAATGTTCTTGCCGTCCCTTTCCTCACTCACAATATCAAACAGACCAAGGGCGGAAGGGCGGATGTTGTTTTTTAACCTATCCTTAATCTTTAACTGGTCGCCATCAGCATCTGCCAATCCGTAAGTATTTCCATCCTTATCGATGCCGATATGAATAATGCCACCTTCACGGTAGTTCAAGAAAGCAATGACCTCTTTTTCGAGTCCATCGGACAATTCTCGTTTATATTCTATGCGGTTTGTTTCGGTCATTTTTATTGGTACTTTTCTAATGCTTCCTTGTAAACATTTTCGGTTTGGTCTTTAAATCTGTCCTTGTTAGTCAGAAATATGTTTAGCTTCTCGTAAATGCTTTTATAAATTATTTGATGTGCTTTATTGGCTAAAACATCTTCGTCATAAACATCCATTTCAAAATCATCTTCTGTCGCAAAATCTAAAAGCTTCATCAAATCCTCTTTTTCTATTTTATCAATTTCGTTCCAATTTTCAGGTTGTGTCTTATCCTTTCTAAAAAATGCCTTGTTATCTTCAATCTTTAAGTATTTCATAGCTTACAGTATTTCTTTGATTATATGCTTCCGCTCCTGCTTCGAGACAGTTTAGAAGTACCTCTAAATTTTTTATTATTTTTCCATCAACACTTTTCAATGTCTTACTTGTCGGATGTCCGAAAAACACCTTATATTCCACATTACCAGAATCGACTAATTTTTGAGTAAAAACTAAATGATTCGGATTAATTGACGCGCCTATCGTACTGTTATGTGTTACCACAATTACTGGAATTTCTGTTGAAATTTGTTTGATTAGCTCATTTACTTCATTTTTAAGAAAAATATTATCAAATGACGATTCAGGTTCGTCAATTAATAGCAAATCGTGCTTTAAAGCATCACTAATTTCGTGTAGCAGGTTAAATTCAGAACGCTCCCCACCAGAAACCTCGTAACCGTGTTTGTTTAAAGTTCTATAATCTATCGCCACGAAGTATTTATAATATTCAGTTTCCTCAATTCCGATGTTTTGTAATGAAATTAAAAACTCATAGGGATTATCATAATTGTTGAAAGCCTCGCTAAAGCTTAATTTACTTTTGCTTTTATTTTTTAATTGACTTGCTCCAGTATATTTTTTTGTTTTTGCTAAGACTTTAAAGCCCCTTATTTCCTTACTGTCTATTATCTTTTCGGTTTGGACTTTCTTTACTAAATTCCTAAATTTCTGGACTTTGATTTTCTCTAATTGAATTTGTAAGAAATCAACCTCTTCAATTGATGTAGTGGTTGAGCGAAATCTCAAATTTTCTTTTATGGTCTCAATTAGACTATTTGTCCATTCCTTTTTTAAGTTAGTTTGGTAAAGCTCATTATGCTTTTCAATTAAGTCAACAATTAAGCTTTTCAAAATTTCATCGCTAATATGCTTGTTGACGATTGTTTTATATTCATTGGCTTCTATCAAAGTTTCAGTTGAAGAAATCAATTTTTTAATGTTATTTAAGCTGTCCAATGTAAACTTTGTTTCGTTGTATAATTTACATTTGGAAAACGTGTCTAAACTATCACTTTCAGTAGCATACTTCTTTAAAGAACTCAAATATTTTTCGAGGGAAACTTCATTGGATTTTAAGTCGATATCATTTACATCTAATACAACATCTTTAAACTCCTTCAAATAGTTTTCGGTTATTAAACTATGTCTTGTAGTAACTAATTTTTTGAAGTTTTCTTTATCATTTTGAAGCAGAGAAAACTGTCGTAAATATTTGACATTATCAAAGTTCTGACAGATTTTATCAAGTGTATATGTTTTCCCTGAAGAACGTCCGCCAACGATAACATTCAATCCTGTTGATAAGATTATCCCATCATCGGTTGCTTGAAAAAAGTCGTTTCCGTCATCTTTAGAAAGAAAAACTTTTGCTTTGTCATATAAGCAACCTTTAATAGCATTAAGTGTGTTTTCTTCAACATCAATGAAAGTTTGTTTGGTTGGATATGATGTCATATTTTCGACGAACCGACAATCACTAAATATTACTGGTGTTAATTTATCGGCTTCTTTAATGCAGGTTTTGAACTTTCTTAAACTTGTTACTTCGCCTGCAAAAATATTATTCCCTAATTTTTTTAAAGTCTCAGGTTTGATATTTGGTTTTTTATCATAATGTGGGATTAACAGATAATCTTTTAAGTTCAGAAAAACTTCTGTTAGTTGTTCGTAGCTAATCGAATCATCTTTTGTTGGAATGAGTTTTTGGACTTTTTGACATTTTTGCGCGAAATCATCAAGATTTTCATTTTCTGAAATTAAAAGTAAATGACCACCTTCTAAATCAATTTCTATCCCTGGGAAAATTTTTATATTGAGCGCTTGGCAAATTTGTTCGAACTGAGTTTTATCGAACAAGTTGTGATTGGTAATGGCAATACAATCAATTTCAAGTTTGTTTACATATTCCTTTAAAGATTCTAAATGGAAAATGAAATTCCTATCGCTGATAGATTGTACGGTGTGAATGTGTAGGTCTATTTTCTTCAATTCTTACTATTTTTAAATTACCGTCAAGAGTATTTTATTAGCTTCATATGCAAACACAAGGATTACCCTTTTAGCTAATCACTAACAAGTTTTTTAATTATTATTATAACTAATGAGACAAGTTAAACATTTAGATAAAGTGCGATGACTTCTTCAATTTGAAACTTACCTGGACATTATGCATTGGCTTCATTTAATGTATTTTCCAATGTTTCCTTAAATTCATTTTCATTTTCGTTATTATAAAATGGAACGCCTGTTATCAAATATTTATCAGAGTCAATTTCTATTGTCGTTTTATCTTCTCTAATCTCTTTTAAGAAGTCTTCTTTCCATTTATCGTGAGCTTTCAAATGGTTTCCTTTCGGCTCAATGAATACTTGATAAGTCAATTCATTCCCTGCTTTTTGTTTACAAAATAGAACGAAATCTGGCTCAAAAGCTCTGCCCATTTTATCAATGATTTTGATTTCTCTTTCATTACGAATCAAGTAAATATTTTCAAAGGATTTTTCTAAATTTTCGAAACGTCTAGCGAACATTTTCACAAACTCTTTTTCTTCACTAGTTCCATAATTTGCATTGTAAACATACCAAGGTTCATTAGCAACCAAGCCTTCTTGACCATCTGCTCGTTCACTATCTTTATAAACTTTTATTTCTTTGTCTTTAAATACTTCGTGTACATATTTGTTGAAATATTCAGAGCCTTCATATTCCGTAAGATTTGATTTAATTTCAGATTCAATAGTTTGTAATAAACCTTGAACTGCTAACAAGTAATCACGATTAGAAATCTTTGATAGTCTTTTTTTTGAGCCGTTAAAGGTAATTTCTAAACCACCTAAATAATTTGGGTTTTCAATTAAATTAGATAGAGATTCAGTTTTAGGAAAATACCTTATAATATTTGAAAAATAATAAAACGGATTTTGAGCAAGAGCATATCTTGTTATGTGTTTTGGAATTGCAGAAATTGCGATGTCTTTTTGCTCTATTTTTTCAGTTTTACTCTCTTTTTCTTCTTTTTCGAAAGCAATTGACATTACTCCAATACCAGATGATAGAGTGAAAGCGAAATTTCGTTTTGAAACACCTAAATCAGAGAAAGATTTTACATTGTTATAGCTCTTTGGTACTTTCTTATTAAATATTACTTTTCCTGTTTTGTAGAAATCTGTTTCTTTAAATCCTAACTTTAAAGTTAGTTGTTTAGTTTCCAGTTTGTCATCGTCTTCATAAATTCCAGATTCTACTAAAGCTTTTTTCAATTCAGAAATGTATCGATTATCTTCTTTAGTATGATAATACAATTCTTCTAATGCCTTTAAATCATTTGTAGTGTCATCATCATACTTTCGTTTATATTTATCTTGTCCTTCCTCTAGTGTAAAAGGAAAATACCTAGCACCTCTACCAATCAATTGAGCTTCCGAAAGTGTTGTTTTCCCAATTTTAGTATTTGAACCACCAGTATTCTGACCTTCATATAATCGAACTATATCAAATAGATTTAAAACATCCCAACCTTCATTTAGTTTTTGAACTGCAAAAACAGCTCTAATTGGATTGTTTACATTTTCTAAAGTATTTAATAATTCATCACTTTTTTTGCCTTCTAATAAGCTTTTTTTGTCTTTAGAATTTGATTCATTAGCACTTAAACAATTTTCTTCTTTGAAGTTTGATTTTATTCTTTTAGAAATTTCATTTAATGTTATATTCTGGGATTCAAAAAATGAAAATGCTTTTTGAATGATTTGAACAGTTGAAGTTTCTTGAATGTTCTTAACCATTGAAACCGAAAAACCCTCAATCAATTTATGAAAATTGACTTTGTTTTGCTCCGATTCTTTAATTGTCTTTTTCGCTTTAAATAGAATTACTGGTTTTAAGTTAATTCCTTTTGAATTTGCTAATTCTTGACGATATAAGTTCAATATCAATGCTTGGATTATTCGTTCACGTTCATCATATAAAGACCTTATTAAATTAATTTCTTTAGAGTATTTATCAATTCTAAACTGTGCAAGGTCGTATTTATGAATGACCTTGTCTTGATATTTTTCAACTATGGCTTGACTATCATAATCTAAAGTAGCTGTAAATTCTAAAAGGATATTTTCAAAATTTGTTTTATGAATTCTGTCTACTATTTCTCCCCAAACTTCTGCATTATTATGATGTGCTTCATCTGAAATAAGAACTGTTTTTCTGTTTTCGAAATCTTCAAAGCTTATTCCGTTTTCTTTGACATTAGTAAATAAACCAGATGTTAACTTTTGAATTGAAACAAAATTTATATTAATGTTTTGGTTGTCAGCTTCGTCAAAATTTTGAACCTCTTTTACAAAAACCTCTTTACTATTAACTACTATTTTATTCGCAAATAAATATTTAGACGATTGAGGATTTAAGAAGTTATCTTTTGTTTTATTAATGATATTATTAGAATTTACAAAGAAGAGGAAATTTCGATAACCTTTTTCATATAGGTATAGAATAAGTCCAGCCATAACTAATGTTTTCCCACTACCTGTTGCCATATTGTAAAGAAGGTGATAAGGTTTGTTAGGCTTACCATCAAAATCCTCAATGTCAGAATAGATGTATCTTCTAAAGGATTCTTCTTGATATGGTCTAATAGAATATTTTAAATTATCTGTGATATAATTTGGAACATTCACTTGTTCAAGTGCCTTACGTGCAAAGGGATTATCGAATATGTTATATAGAAATGCCATATTTAATCCTTTTTAATTTGGTAAAAATCTTTGGTTACTGTTCTCTCATTTTTATCAACTTGAAAATCTTTATCATCAATTGAAGATAAGTTTACATACAATTGATTTTTATCCAATAACTCTATTAAATGTTCTTTTTGTTGTTTTAAATCTAATTCTTTAAGTTCATCAATATGTTCTTCTTGTTTCTGAATATCTAAATTGTAATTGAGGAATGATTTAGCTTTCATTTGTTCCCAAATCTGCAATAAGGTTTTATTGTCTTTTGCTTCTTCAATTTGTTCTATGAATTTTTGATTATATTTTTTAAGCTCGAAATATGTATATGAACCTCCGCTTTTCCAATTAATAGCTTTTGAAATACCTGATTGGTCTCCATTAATAACATTTTGTAGTCTGATTGTGCTGTCATTTTTGCCATAATCGAGTTGTTCAATTCCAACATACTGTCTTCCTAATTTATGAGCAACTCCAGCTGTCGTTCCGCTTCCTAAATGATAATCTAAAACTATATCATTTTCATTGGTTGACATTTCGATAATTCTTCTCAATAATTTTTCGGGTTTTTTCCCTTTTTTTAAGGTAACTCCACCTTCTGACGCAATTCCTTCATAAGCAATATCAGTCCATATATTTGTTAGTAGAGTAGTAGGTGTTTCTACACCATCAATATTTTTAATTTTTTTCGAATAAAAAGCAATTTCTTGACCGTTTAATAAAAATCGAGAATCATTATTTTCTCTCTTAACCTCAAATACTTTTTCATTATTTTTTTTGGACTTCTTTTTTATATCAAGAGTATCTTTTCCAGCATCGTCTCCAATAGCAGTAAGACGAAAAACGGAATTTGAATTTTTTAATGCGAAATCACTTAATTTTTGAATGTATACGCCTTCTCCTATTTTCTTTTGAACTTTACTATATGGATGATGTGTTGTGTCTGGGTCAATTCCTTCTTCACGACAAATGATTTTTCTAATATCATCTATAATCCATTTTTCTGGCTGTTCTTTTATATTGGTAATGTAGCCTGTATAATTTGTATCATATCCAGAATCCACATATTGTAAATTATAATTAAAATCATTTTTTGAAACTCCATACATTAATATATATTCTGCGGTTTCAAATAGTCCTAAATTCACAGTTTTAAAGCCAGATGGTGATTTTGTTCTAACAGAAATAAGGTTTATGAAATTTTCAACACCAAAAATTTCATCCATCATTATTTTTAGGTTGGTTTTATTATGGTCATTGATTTGAACAAAAATCACACCCGATTTATGTAACAGTTTTTTTGCGGACTTAAATCGATTGTACATAAACGTAAGCCAACTAGAATGAGTAAAAGAGTCATTATATTTAAATGAATCACTTCCAGTATTGTAAGGTGGGTCAATGTAAATAAGCTTTATTCTTTCAGAAAATTCTTGCTCTATTGTATTTAGAGCTAATAAATTATTGCCTTTAATTATGAGGTTGTCAGTAATCGTGTTTTCTGGAAGTTCTCTTTTTTTATTTAGTTCAGCATTTCTCGTAAAACTTTTGAAAGTATGTTCGCCTTCTTCATTGAAGGTTTTAGCGTTAGTTAAAATTTTTGGTTCTAGTAATTGTGTGATTTCATCTTGAGCTAGAATTTCATTAAAAAAGATTTCTTCTCGCTTATCTTCCTCTTTACTTTGACCACCTTCCAAGATACAATCCTTGAATGGCCAAACTAAAGAAACTTCGTTTCTTTGTTTTAGGAATTTACCATCTATTGTAAGACCTACTTTTATTCTGTATTTCGTGTAACTATCGTTTGAATAATTTTTTTGTTCTAAAAATTGGATAAACAAGTTTTGGTCAAAAACTAAAGTTCCTTTTATATCCAAAAAGAATTTTTCTTTCAATTCTTTATTATCAAGCAATAATTCTAAAAGTCCAACATCAAAATTCTGTGCTTTACTGATTACAACCCATTTTTTTAATTCTCCATTGTCGGAAACAAAATTGTTTTCGGTTTTGAGTTGTTTTTCTAATGCTTCGTATAGTTTCATTTATTGGTCGTTCTTTCAATTAGTAATTCTTTGACTTGCACATTTAAAATTTCTGCAATTTTGTACAGGTCTTCTAAACTCGGTTGTCTTTTGTTTTGAGCATAAGAGTGCACCATATTGTAACTCTTTCCCAATTGTTCTGCCAACCAGATTTGTTTTATTCCTTTCTGTTCCAAAACCTCTTTTATTCGGTTCATTTTGAATTTTTTTAATTCAGTTCACTAAAGTAAAGAACATTTTCAATATACTCACTAAATGAGTATTAAAATTATCATATGAATAATATATAATTGGCAAGGCGCGAATTGTTTTACTTAAATATAGACCGCGCCTCATCATAAACCCGTTCAAAATTAGCTTCTAAATCAGCTTTAGAAAACGGATTAGTTTCATTAGGAAGTTCCCTTTGAATATCTGCTAACTTAAACTGCACCTTCTTATCTCTACCATCAGCATACGTGATAAACTCGCCCTGTTTCAATCTGAAAAATACGTCCGCCCGAATCTTTGGGATTTCTTTTTCGCCTGTAGTAACTCTTGTGTCAAAATCGAGGTTATGTCCCCGACTGATACTCTTGGTTGGGTCTTTAATGATTTCAAAAAAGCGTTCGTAATATTTTGCGGTGTCCGGGTCATTTACCTTTCCGAAAAACTGGTAGGAAAGATTGCTTAAAATAGCTTTGCTCGCTTTATCGCCATACATCATATCGTTTTGAATTTTATCCTGCATCACGTAAATTGTAGAGATATTATAGCTTCTCAATGTAGCTGGAATACGATGCATATTCAACAAACGAATGGTCGGTGCTTCTTCCATCAGCAAGAACGACGGTTTAGAATTCCGAACACTCATTTGTTTTGTAATTGTATGAATAATTGTTGCGATTACAGGCGAATACGAAGTCTCAAATTTTGGATTATTAACAATCGAAATAACACAAGGGTTTTTAGAATCATTTATATTAAGCGGCACTTCATCTGCTGATAAAGCCATAAAAATCCGTTGTGTGCTAATTCGTTTCAACGCATTTGCCAACGTACTTTTAACACCTGCGGTCTGCCTTTCAGAATCCTTACCGCTGATAAATGCATCTGCCATCGCTCTTGATGTGGTGTTGGTTTCCAAAAATTGAATTAGGCTATCTGTATCGAGGTGTTGGTAAATCGCTATCAAATGCGGTAGTGTACAATATTTAGGGTAGTCGGTTTTTAATTTCCAAATCAATCCACCAATCAAACCTTCAGCTGCATCGTTAAAGAATTTTGTCGTTCCTGTAGTTCCCGATTCCCTTTGTTCCAAAAGGTTTTCAATTAAAACTCGAGACACCTCGTTTACGCTTTCCTCGTTCTCTAAATAGCGTGGCGCAATAGGATTTACGCGATGTATAATTTTATCGAAGGAAATAACCTTAAACGGAATATTACTATCCTTGAAAAGTGGATATGCCATTTCGGTTAGTTCAAAATCTTTGTAATCGTGAATAATTCCGCAAAAGCTCTCTTTCTGAAAATGTTTTAGAAATCCATAAACCACACTTTCTGTCTTACCACTTCCCGCAGAACCTATGACGGATGCTCCACGTTTAATATTATCTAATTTGAAGTTCCCTTTGTTTGTAGCAAAATTGACTTGGTACTTGGTATTTCCGTTTTGTACATTTTCAGTTTTATGCAGAAATACATATAGTCCTGTATTAATTAATAGTAGAGGACAAACCAAATAGAGTAATAGCGATACTAATTCGTTTCCCTCAGAAATATAGAACACAAAAATTGAAAGCAATATAAAATTCAAAAGAAACGCATATCTACTTACCCGAAAAAACGCATAGAAAACAGTACTGGCTAAACCAATAATTGAAAGTATCGTTATGAGATTATCTATTTGCATATTCATCATATTCCGATGGAACTTGATTTTATGGCCACTTCTGCGCCACGTCTTAATCTTTTGAAAACTCGAAGTGCAATTTGTGCCTGACTTACTGGAATACTTGGAATGATTGGCAATCCTGTTTTTGTAATCATTTTAAATGCCAACGCTTTTTCATTAGCTGGTAATTTCATTAAGGCAGCAAAATATAAGTTGGGATTCTTGACAAAATCTTTTCGTGCTTTATAGGTTTCTGCAAAGTTACGTTTGTAGCCAAATGTCTTGTCAAAAGTCTTTTCTGCTTTCTCGAAAAATTTGTCTCTATCAAAACCTCGTTTTACATTTTTACCGTGCATTTCAACTTCTGAAGCTTTGTGTTTACTTCCTGGTGAAAGACTGACCGAATTTGAAGCGTCTTTTCTGCTCACGATGATATGAATGTGACTTTGGTTTCCGTCTTTTGCCATTCCCTGTACTATCCTTTTTCCGCTTTGTTGGTGTGGTGCTTGCTTTTCTAATTTTGCTATTTCCTTTTCCTTGTGTTTAATATTTCCTTCTATTGTTCCGCTTTCAATTTTACGGATATCATTTTTGAGCTGAAGTATTTTCGTAGCGAAAGGTTGGTTTTCTTTTATCTGAATATCCGTTCCCTTAAAGGTTCGTTGATGTTCAATTTTTGCATAATATTTAATGTCATCGATTGTAATAGGTCGTCCGTTAATTTCTCGATTGAAGGATGCGACATAATCTTTCATTATCTCTCTGGTGTAAGTTTTTAAATCTTCTCGATTGTTCTGTAATCGTTTTAGTTCATACTTGGATGGACTGACCGTAATGGAATAAAATTTAGGTTCTTTCTTTTTCAATTTTGTGGTGTTGCCATCAATTTCTTTGACCACTTCTTCAGCGGAAATTTCATTGCCATATTGATTAAAAAAGTGTTCCATATCTCGCTGTTCTAAACCTTCATTTTCTTTCTCTAAATAGTCTACAAAATCCGCTGAACTTTGGCTATAATTACCGCCTAATTTTTGAGCTGTGATTGTGATATACATCCTTCAAATATTTATAGTTGATTACTCGGATTTTGCTTTTCGCGAAAGCGGACTTCTTTTCTTTCTTCAGCATATTTCTTTTCAACTATCAGCGGTTTCTTAGTTGGCTCTTCGGTTTCAAAAAGTGATTGAATCATCGCTACCGTAGGTTTGGTTTGTGTCTTTTCTACGTCTCGCATTATGGCAATTACCGCGTTGATTCTTTTTAAAAGTTTGGCTTCAATAGTTCGCCCTGTCGGACCTAATTTTTCCTTTGGCGAGATTTCATTATAAAAGAAAAAATCGAGCATCGTTGCCATTGCCTCGGTGTGCGATTTGAAGTAAGTGCGTGAGAAAGTTTGGAAACGCTTTGCAGTTTCCTTTTTAAATCTAATTCCAATAAATGAGTCCATATTTCGCCGATTTGTCGCAAAATCTTCCCTAAAAATGGGCGTTTCCAGCCCGTTTGTCGCAAATCGGTGATTGTCAGGAAATTAAAACATATTCAAGTCGCTGGTAATCAGCTATTTGAAAACGAAAAGGAATCCGAAACATCGCGCAGCGTGTTACCCTCTTGCTATTCCTTTTCGTCACGTGCAAGCGTGACAAAAATCCATCCAATCCGGTTAAAAAACCGATTGCCATTTTAGGAAAATAATTTTCCGATATGTTATATTTCGATGTGTACGGTTATCGGCGAAAGTTGAAAAGTGGATAACCCTACGTAAAATTGAA
>Ga0316208_1000987_pt1 | contig 29314 bp, 27 predicted proteins | sample 3monopyrite_MG_FD_204944 | JGI IMG/M metagenome (GOLD analysis project Ga0316208, IMG submission 204944) | Microbial mat bacterial communities from mineral coupon in-situ incubated in ocean water Damariscotta River, Maine, United States -... | ecosystem: Environmental > Aquatic > Marine >... | reverse complement strand
GGTTTATGCTACAATATCGGACAAACCCTTGCATATCTGCCCATGCAAAGCCCTAAAGTTATCAACATAATAGCCTGATTATCAACATGTAAGGCCTTTTATAGGAGAAAATCAGCAGACCCTAATTACGCGTTGTTAAAGTAGGAGATTATTTGGTAGTTCCCAACCGAAGCATCCGTCATGTCGAGCGTAGCTTGCGTAGCCGAGACATCTATGGTTTTTTACAATCGGACAGATTCCTCCGCTCGTACCTCGGTCGGAATGACGCGTAGTTGAATTTTAGGAAACGCGAAGCACCTTTCCATTCAAATCAACATGAGTAAATTCGCGCCCCAATGCAAATGCAGCAGCACATAACGCACCCAATTTTCAAGCTTATTTCAGAAGCTGCCAAAGAGCTTGGTGTGGAGGCGTACGTAATTGGAGGCTATGTGCGCGATTGCCTTCTTGAGCGTGATACTAAGGATATTGATGTTGTTTCAACAGGAAAGGGAATTGAACTGGCACGGGCTGTTGCTAAGCGATTAGGCGGTTGCAAAATCAGTGTATTTAAACGGTTTGGTACAGCTATGATTAACCACAAAGATTTGGAGGTTGAATTTGTAGGGGCACGGAAAGAGTCTTATTCGGAAGATTCTCGTAAACCTGCTGTGGAGGATGGTACGATTAAAGACGATCAGGATAGGCGCGATTTTACCATCAATGCGATGGCGATTAGCCTGAATGATGGAACTTGGGGCGATTTGGTAGATCCATTTAATGGAGTGGAAGACCTGAAGAAAGGCATTTTGGTAACGCCACTCGAACCAGCCAAAACGTACAGCGATGATCCCCTTCGGATGATGCGTGCCATTCGCTTTGCAACGCAGCTTGACTTTCAGATTGAAGAGGAATCGTTTCAGGCGATTTATGAGAACCGAGAACGCATTTCTATTGTGTCGCAAGAGCGCATTACAGACGAACTGAACAAGATTGTACTTGCCAAAGTGCCATCCAAAGGATTTAAACTGCTGTTTAATACAGGTTTGTTGCATCTCATCTTTCCTAAAATGACGGAGTTGTTTGGTGTAGATGTGATTAACGGCAAGGCGCACAAGGATAACTTTTACCATACCCTGCAAGTGTTGGATAACATCAGCGAGAACACAGATAACCTGTGGTTACGTTGGGCAGCCATTATGCACGACATCGAGAAACCAATAACCAAACGGTTTCATCCAAAAGTTGGGTGGACTTTCCACGGACATGAAGATCGTGGTTCAAGAGCTGTTCCTGAGATTTTTCGTGACCTAAAGCTGCCGCTTAACGAGAAGATGAAGTATGTTCAGAAGTTGGTTTTTCTTCATCTAAGACCCATCGCGTTGGTGCAAGAAGTTGTGACCGACTCGGCAGTACGCAGGTTGCTTTTTGAAGCTGGTGATGATATTGAAGACCTGATGACGCTCTGCGAAGCAGACATCACCAGTAAGAATGATGACCGTGTAAAACGGTACATGAAGAACTTCGAACTCGTTCGTCAAAAAATGCGAGAGGTGGAGGAAAAGGATCGTGTTCGTAGTTGGCAACCACCAGTAAGCGGGGAGGAGATTATGCAAGCCTTCGGGATTAAACCTTGCCGTGAGGTGGGAACCATAAAAGATTCGATTAAAGAAGCCATTATAGATGGCGATATTGATAATACACGAGAGGCCGCAATAGTGTTTATGGAGAAAAAAGGGACAGAACTTGGCCTTGAATTAGGTGTGAAGTTGAAATGAAAAACGAAAAAGGTGTCGCAGACGAAACTATTACAACAATTGGAGGTTTAACAGTCGTTTTTCTTTTTTCCGTTATTCGCGTTTTCGAATTTTAGTATTATGGCAGTTTACAGATTTAGAGTTTTTATTGAGGACGATCACGAAATTTATCGTGATATAGACGTTCAAGGCAGACAACGTTTTGCCGACCTGCATAAAGAGGTTGTACGAAGTTTTAATTTTCAGCAACATCAACCAGCAGAATACATCAGTTCTGACCAGCAATGGTATGAAGGCGATACAGTAGTGCAGTTGGATGCTAATTTAGAAGGAGATCATCAGAAAATCTTCAGCCATATTGATGCACCTCGACAGCGTTTTTTATGCGTTACGATTAGTCAAAAAGAAGTTGGGCTCGCTTTGGAATTGCAGAAGATTTTGAAGGACGAAGAAGATGCCGTCTATCCACGTTGCGCCAAAAGTATGGGTGCTGCGCCTTATTACACACAGCCACCTCCCGAGCCTATAGTTGATGAACCGGATGCCGCAGATGAACCCGAATTAGATGCAGATATCTTTGATGCTGATGGTCCATCCGAAGAGGAGATTGAGCGTTTTCAGAAGCAGGCAGAGAAAGCTAGTAAATCAGGAAACCTGAAGACTCCCAAGGTTGATTTTAAAAAGCTGAAGAATGAAAGTAAGAAGAAAGATGAAGAGGATGGTTTCGGTGATTTCAATATGGACGATCTGATGTGATTGAGGATTTACGAATTTAGATTTTAACGGATGCTCCGCTCATGCTGCAAACACGCATCGGCAGCGGAGACCTTCAAGGTTTTCAAAACCTTGAAGGTCTTTTTTTTGCAAAAGGCCGTGAACGGATGATTTGTCTATGTTTGGAAACCAACCCATGACTCAATCCCAATCTAAAATCATCAATCTAACATCTAAAACCCTAATTGTTATTTGCGGCCCAACTGCCGTTGGAAAAACAGACTTTGCTATTTCCTTGGCACAAAAGCTGCAGACCGAGATTATTTCGGCCGATAGCCGTCAACTTTATAAAGAAATACCAATTGGAACTGCACAACCTTCTGGAGAAGAGCTTGGTCAAGTGAAGCACCATTTCGTTGCTGACCGCTCAATTACCGAAGATTATAATGCTGGTATGTTTGAGCGCGATGCATTGCAGTTGCTCCAAACCCTGTTTCAAAAGCACGATAAAGTAATCTGTTGTGGAGGTACGGGACTGTACATAAAAGCTGTTTGCCATGGTTTGGATGATGTTCCAAAAGCCGATGAAGCCATTCGGAAGAAATTGGTTAATCGCTTTGAGGCTGAAGGTTTGGAATCGCTTCAAAGTCAGTTAAAGGAACTCGACCCCGTTCATTTTGAGAAGATGGATACACAAAACCCACAGCGCGTTATTCGTGCGTTGGAAGTTTGCCTTTCCACAGGAAAACCGTTCTCTTCCTTTCATGAAGGAGAGAAGAAGGAAAGACCTTTCCTAATTCAGAAAATTGGATTAGAATTACCGCGAGAAGAGCTCAATGAACGTATCAATACCCGCGTTGATTCGATGCTCGAAAATGGCTGGTTAGAAGAAGTTAAGTCGGTGTTTGAAAAACGACATCTTAACGCACTAAACACCGTTGGTTATAAAGAGCTTTTTGCTCATTTGGCAGGAGAAATGACACTGGAGGAAGCCACCGAAAAAATCAAGATTAACACAAGACGGTTTGCTAAACGCCAAATGACATGGTTTAAAAACGATAAGGAGGTAAAGTGGTATGAAAACCTAGATGAACAAACCCCAAAACAGCTATTGGTTTCTATAACTAAAAGGTCGAAAAATGGATAGTGTTTATGGTTCTGAAGTGTACAAAGTGCTATACAGAGTTGTCAAGATAAAAATGGCTGAATATTTACTGCATAGCGGTTTAGAACTTCAAAGTTTTTTCAGAATTAACAATCTAGTATCTAAAGATCACTATTACCTGCTTTACATGAATGGTAAGGAGTTGAAGTTTAGGAATACGTACACTTTTATTTTAACTTTTACAGACTTTCTTAAACTGAATATAGTGTCGCTTAAAAAAGAGTATGATAGTTTAATGAATCAGGAGGAGGATGAGTTTGATGATGACTTGAGCATTGAAAGAAAGTACAAAGAGGTTTGGTTGCAAGTGTCTCAACAAGAACATTTGCTGAAAGCTCTTAGTGAGTTTCAATCAAAATTGGATGAAGACTAAAATCATACTCCTTTCATCCGTTTTGATAGTGGCTTTTCTAGGCTATTATCACCAGCGATTACTGGAGTTGATGAATCAGCCGGAGGCACTTCTTGATGCTTTCCTTTCTGCTACGAAAATCGCAGAGTTTAGCCTGATGGCGGTGGGACTGAATGTGTTAGTACTATTGGCGGCTGCGACTATCGAAATTATGGGAGTTGGGTGGAAAAAATCATCTCTTTATCGCTTGCTTTTTAACCCTTCAGGAACTACCGCAGCCGATTTATGGTGTTGTCTGTACTTAACCTCTACGATTTGTTCGTGCTCATCTTCTCCTTTGGGGGCTTCTATGTGCTAACAAGTATCCTATTTCACGGCATAGGAGAGTTTGAGCTTCTTACATACGTGCAGTCTCCCATTTTGCAGATACTGGTCATTTTCATTTTATCAGATTTGAAGCATTACGTATGGCATAGATTTATGCATAAAATGCCATTTTGGGAACTGCACAAGTACCATCATTCGGCCACTGAGTTAAACCTTATTACAACCACACGCGGTCATTTTCTAGAGAAAGGTTTTCTTACCATATTTGATGCAGTCATGTTCATTGTTTTAGGAGTGCCAGCCGAGTATTTCGTTTTATTGGTTTACGCTCGCGAGTTCTACTCTTTTCTGCTTCATTCAAACCTCAACTGGTCGTTAGGTTGGGTAGGAGTGTACATACTTGTTTCGCCTTTAGATCACCGGCTTCATCATGGCATTTCTCTCCCTCACTTTGATAAGAATTATGGCACCTTCTTTATTTGGTGGGATAAGCTTTTTGGAACATATTTCCGCGCCACTCAAAAAGTTGAGATAGGCGTAAAGGATTGCAACTATAACGAGATAGGATTTTGGCGTTCGATGGTGTTGGAAACGAAAGAATTTTTGGCGGCTACCATGAAGGTTTTATCAAGACAATAATTCCAGTCTAGAAATCAAATGCATTTTTTCTTCTTTGCAGCCTCAAATCCTGCAAAATGCTCGATTTCACCTTCAGGTCAAAACTCCACATCTGCTGTATTCCAAATGGTACCCACGTCATGCTAAATTCCCAGCAATGCAGGTCGCGGTAAATGCTCATAGATGTATAGCTGATGTCGTTGTTTACAAAATCATAGCCTGATGTTGCTCCAATTTTCCAATTGGGCGTAAGGTTCACATCTCCCGAAAATTGGAGGGTTTGTACAAAACGTTTCTTGGGGTCTTTTATCTGGTTATTGTAGGTGAAGTTGTAGATGATGTTGGCATTCCACGGAATATTGAAATCGACATAAAGATTCTTTTGCGCGTTTACCTGAGCAAGTTCTGCATCCGTTCCTGCATTGCTCTGATAATCGGATTGCCTGCTTTTTCCGTTGAGTGCAAGGGTTAATGCCACATTCGCATTTCTGAGGCGAGTAAGTTGTCCTGTTTCGTTTACTAACCATTTGTTAATAGACCGAAGATTTGTGTCCTGCGCGTAAGGCGATAGGTTCATGTTAAAATTTACCGCTAGCTTTTCTAATAGTGTAGTTCGGCCACTAATTCTGATGTCAGAAAGGTTTAACGAATCTGCAAAGAAGTTGTATCCGCTTGAGATGTTTAGTGCTTCCAAAAGCTTTATTTTTTTAAACCCCGTAATCGTGTCTTTTTTCGACCGAACCTTCATTTCAAGGGTATTTCCAAAACCGAAATTCATCGCACCTGTATTCACTTTTGGTGCTTGGCCGTAAATACTCAGGTCATCGCGATTGTAATTTCCAAGAGTTCCGTTTGTACCGTAATATCCAACCTCATCAGAATTCAATTTGGGCGTGTATCGGAAACTCACCGTGGGATTAAGAGAGTGTCTTATGCCTCTTATCGGTCCTTTTTTGAATTGAACCAGACCATAAATCGTAGTTGTGAGACTCACATTTGCGCTTACATCGCGGTTACTGTAAAACCCAAAGGTCGTGTCAACCTCAAGCGTTTGCGTTTCGTTGTTCCAGTTTTTGTTAAGTGTTTGAAAAAACCATCGCTCGTTGTAAGAAACAGACGGGTTGATGGTGAAATATTTTAACGCTTTTATGTTGGTTGAAACCCCTACGGCATGCTTAACTCCATTTTGCATTCTGTCTAGGGTGGAACGTGTCAGAAACACGGAATCGAGGGTTGTGACCTTGTTTTCGGCATTTAGGCTGTAGGTAACGCCAATCTTCTCATACCAGCGTTGTTTGCCTACTTGATTCTTTCTCTTGAAAGGATATAAACGCTGCACGTTGAACGAGATTTGCGGCAGCGTTAGACTCACAACATTTGTGTTGGTATTCTGATTATGACTCAAGTTTATGTTCAGTGTAAACGGTTTGCCAATCCATCGTTTAGCGAACGCAATGCTAGATGTAAACGTATTTGTGAGGTAATCTTGTGCGCTAGTGGTAAGGCCATTAGAGAAGTTGGTGGCCGTGCCAAAATTTACGTCAGAAGAGAAGGAAGTGGTTGGCCTTGCCTTTGGATCTTGGGTGTGCCGCCATTTTACAAAGAAATTATTCTCCACACTATAATCTTTAAATTCTTTACGCCCATTACGCAAACTGTTGCCGCTCAGTTCAATCCTGCCATTGAATTTGTATCGTTTGTTGTAGTTACTTGTAACACTTGCACTGTAGCTACCACGCGTATATAGGTCGGCTGTAACAGCAAGGTCAATTTTATCACCCAAATTCAAATAGTAGCCTAGGCCTTTAAGGAAGAAACCCTGAGTTGGAGATTCGCCATATTCGGGAAAAATGATGCCCGATTTTCTCCCTGGTTTGGTAGGAAACAAGGCAAACGGAACAACTAATGGGGTGTAAACACCCTCAAACATTAAAAAGGCTGGCCCGCTTACAATTTTATCATTTGGTATTACCTTCAGTTTCTTGGCCTTAATTATGTAATGAGGTTCATCAGCATCACATGTTGTATAACCGCCATCCTGAATGTAATAGGATTCATCTGCTGACTTCTTAACCTGATCTCCGCGCAGATTGCCTTCTCCTTGTTTGGTTACTACATCTAGTATTTTCCCCTTTTTCGTGTTGAAATTGTAGCGCATTCGTTTGGCCTCAAAATCCTGGTCGCCACTTTTAAACTGAGGCGTGCCAATGGTGTTTCCACTAGAATCAGCAACTCCCTCAGCATACACTTCCTTGGTTTCTTGGTCTATTTCTATATATGCCGCTTTTAGTTCTATGTCTCCATAATTAATCTGCGCTTCACCATAGAGAAAAACCTTTTTGTCTTCCACGCTAAACCGAATGGAATCGCGCGCATGATACTTGATTTCAGAGTCGAGTTCGGTTTCCTTTTTCTTCGGTTTTAGCCTAATGCTGTCCGTAGCTAAGGAGTCTTTTATGCCGAATTCGGTTTCAGTAATTACGGTTAATACCGAATCGGCTTCTTGATTTCGGACCGAATCGGGTCTTTCTATGAACTGCTGGGTGTCGTTTGTAAGCAGGTTTACCGTTGTGTCTTTTGTCGCCCCAATTCGCATTTTTTGTGCTTGAGTTGCTAACGCAACAAACACCAAAAACAGGATAAAGGGAACAGATTTTCTCAACGATGCCACACTAATCGGTAATGCCTCCTGTTATTCGGGGAAAAGACTTTATTTTTAGGCTTTCAAAGCTAACCATTTCATCGGGGACACGGGTTGGATAATGATGCAGGCGAAACCTATCGGTAAACGGTCAATTTTTCTTTTTCTTGCCTTTACTTTCATTCATTTTTTTGGATGGAGTCAAAATGGTACTACACCGTATCGTATGAAAACGATTGTGATAGATGCCGGACATGGAGGAAAAGATCCGGGTAACTTAGGTACAGGCCGATACAAGACGAGAGAAAAAGACATTGCGCTTGATGTTGCATTGCGCGTAGGTGAATACATTGAAAAGCAGTTTCCTGAAATTAATGTGATGTACACCAGAAGCACCGATGTTTTTATTGGTTTGGATGGTCGCGCTGACATTGCAAACGAGGCCAAAGCCGATCTTTTTATCAGCATTCATTGCAATGCCTTTACCAATCCAGAATCTAATGGTGTAGAAACATTTGTGCTTGGGTTGCACAGAAATAAGGAAAACTTGCAAGTAGCGATGAAGGAGAATTCCGCCATCTTTTTGGAGGACGACTATAAAACCAAATACGAAGGATTTGATCCGAATTCTGCCGAAAGTATTATTGCGCTTACAATTATGCAGAGCGCCTATTTGCAGCAGAGCCTTTCTATATCTTCCTACATTCAAAACCAGTTTAAAAGTAGAGTTGGAAGACGAGATAGAGGAGTGAAACAAGCAGGATTTCTTGTGTTGAGGAAAACCACTATGCCTAGTATTTTGGTAGAACTTGGTTTTTTGACGCATGCGTCTGAGGAGGATTTCTTAAACTCTGAAAACGGAAAATCCTATATGTCTTCCGCCATTTTTAGAGGATTTAAGGAGTATAAAGAGTTGGTGGAAGACCCGCTTCCTGAAGGATACGTTGCTCCCGAAGAGGAGAACAAGCACGTGACTCCATCAAAAGTTGATGCTGAAAAAGCCATGGTGGAGGCATTAGCATTGGAATCTGCTAAGAAAGAATCTGAAAAAGCTAAACTAGATTCAATTCAAAAGGTTGAAGAGCAAGCAAAGCTGAAAGCTGTTGCTGATTCCTTGGAAAAAGCCAAACAACAATTGCTAGACCAAAAGAAAAAGCGAGAAGCGGAATTGGCTCAGAAAGCTAAGGACGATAAAAAGGCTATGCTTAAGGCCAAAGTAGATTCACTTGAAGCACTTAGGTTAGCAAAAATGGAAGCTTTTGAAAAGAAAGAAAAAGAATTAGCCGCAGAACGAGCAAAAGAGCTTGCTGATAAAAAGGCAAAAGAAGAGGCTGCGAGAAAAGTCAAAGAAGAAGCAGACCGAAAGGAGTTAGAGGCAAAGAAGAATGCCAAAGAATGGTTGGAAGAAATTAAAGAGGTAAAAGAGATTGAGCTGGAAGAAGCCAAGAAAAAGGCTGCAACCGATGAGGAAAAGCAACGATTGGTTGTGCTGAAAAAGCAGAAAGAAGCCGAACTTGCTGAAGCGAAACGCGCCACTGCCGGTAAAGAAAAGGCTGACTCAGTGGCTGCACTTAAACTGATAGCAGAACAAACACAAATAGATTCGTTAGCCAGAGCTCGAGCAGTTCGAGAAGAAGCAACAGCCGATTCGTTAGCAACAACCACAACAAAACAGCCTACTGCAGATTCTTTAACGGCTGTCCGTTTAGCTCACCAGCTTAAACAAGAGGAACTCAAAAAAGCGGAAACGGACCAAGCGGAGAAAGCAAATCGGTTGCAACTTAGAGAAGAAAAGCGGCAAGACTCCTTGAAACTGGCGAAGATTAAGGAGGTTCAAGCAGAGAAGGAAGTGATGAAGAAGGCGGCTCTTGAAGAAGCAAGGCGATTAACGAAACAAAAGGCCACACAAGATTCAATTGCAAGGGTTAAAAAAGCAGAGGCTGATTCAATTGCCTTGACCATTGACAATAAGCAGGCATCATCTCCTGAAGAGGCAGAGCTTCTATTTTTACAACTCAGAAAAAGGCAATTGGAGCAACGTATTGCCAAGCTCAGAGGTAAGAATGTGGAAGAGGTGACGGAAGAAAAGCTAGAGGAGCGGGTTGTAAGCAAACCAAAACCGGCTAATAGTGTGAACACTAAAACCGTATCAGGATTAAGGCTGAAAGTCCAAGTAGTTACATCATCAGTTGCTTTAGATGCAAACAGTTCGCAGTTTAAAGGACAAAAGGTCTGGCAATACCAACAAGGAGGTCTTTATAAATATACCGTTGGAGGTACGCAGGATTTTGAGGAAATCACTAAACTGCAAGGCGAATTGAGAGACCTTGGTTTTAAGGGGGCGTTTGTTGTTGCATTTAATAATGGCCAACGAATTAAAGTCTCAGAAGCGCGAGAGATGTTAAAATGACAAGATGAAATATTCAAGGGAAATACGTACCGGATTCATTGCCATTGCTACAATTTTCGTTTTCGTTTGGGGGTATAATTTCCTGAAAGGAAACGACATTTTTAGCAAGCAGCGTGTGTTCTATACGACTTACGAGAATGTTGGGGGGCTAACAAAATCAAACTCAGTTACCGTAAATGGTTTCAAGGTTGGTTTGGTTAAAGACGTTTACTTCGAGCCTTTTGATAGAAAGCATTTAATTGTTGAGTTTATGCTCACAGCAGATAACTATGAAATTCCAATTGGCACAAAGGCCACATTGGTTTCTGATTTGCTTGGTACCACAAGCATTAATTTGGTTACTGGTGGGGGAGATGGGTTTTATACCGAAGGAGATACGTTAATCTCGGATATTGAAGGTGCATTGATGGAAAGCATCACCGATCTTTCTTCCAGTTTGGCAACAACCAAAGTAAAGGCAGATCGACTTTTTGAATCACTCGATTCGCTTGTTGGCGATATAAGAGATGTGCTAGGTCCTGGCGATAGAGAATCGAGTGTAAACAGAGCAATTACAGATCTTGCCACAACTATGGAGAACCTGAAAAATGCATCAGGAAAAATTGACAATATTTTGGATAAGGACGGCCAGTTGGGGCGGATTCTAGCACACGTTGAAGGCTTTACAACCACGTTGGATGAGAATAAAGATGAGATTGATAACCTGTTGAACAATCTCTCATCATTATCAGATTCACTTGCTGCAGCCGAACTTGCTTCAACTATTAATAATGCCAATAAAACATTTGAAGAATTAGCCCTGGCCATGGAGAAAATCAACAATGGCGAAGGAACCATTGGTAAACTATTTAAGGACGAGTCTGTCTTCGATAATCTAGAAGCAGCAACTGCTGATCTTGATAGCCTATTTGTAGATATTAAAGCCAATCCGAACCGATACGTCCATGTTTCTGTATTTGGTAAAAAGGAAAAGAAAGACAAGAAAAAGAAGTAAGAAATTATCATGGAGTACATCCCACAAATACTGTTTCTAATACTGCTAGTGGTCGGTTTTGGACTATTTGGCAAAAGTGCCATGCGCATAAGGCGCAATATTCTGCTTGGTCGAGATATTAATAGAAGTGACAATTCATCGCTACGTTGGAAAACAATGGCGCGAGTTGCCATGGGGCAATCAAAAATGGTGGTTCGACCAATAGCAGGTTCCCTTCATCTCATTGTTTATGTTGGTTTTGTACTCATCAATATTGAGGTTGCGGAGATTATTATTGATGGATTGTTCGGCACACATCGTTTTTTTGCACCGTATTTGGGCGTTGTTTATACCGCAGCCATCAACTTTTTCGAATTCTTAGGTGTACTTGTAATTATTGCTTGCGCCATCTTCCTTTATCGAAGAAACGTGATGAAGATTGGTCGTTTCCATTCTACAGAAATGAAAGGATGGCCATTCAAAGACGCCAACTATATACTTATAATTGAGATTGTTCTGATGTCGGCTCTACTCATTATGAATGCAGCAGAAGCAAACTTCCCAGTTGACCAGCGCGCAGCAGGGCCATTCCTTATTAGCGGATCGATTTCTCCGCTCTTTGCAGGCATGAGTTACGAAACGCTTCATATTATTGAACGTGTTTTTTGGTGGGCACACATCATCGGAATTTTATTCTTCCTAAACTACCTTCCGTTCTCAAAGCACTTCCACATTATGTTGGCTTTTCCAAATGTTTTCTATTCGAAGCTTACCCCAAAAGGGCAGTTGGATAATTTGGAATCGGTGAAGAAGGAAGTAGCGTTGATGATGGATCCGAATGCTGATCCGTATGCAACTCCGCCAGAGCCAGATTCAAATGCTGTTCATCAACGTTTTGGAGCTAAAGATATCCAAGATTTGAATTGGGTTCAGTTAATGAATGCATACAGCTGTACCGAATGCGGACGTTGTACTTCAAACTGTCCGGCCAACGTTACAGGTAAAAAGCTATCGCCACGTAAGATTATGATGGATACACGCGATCGTTTGGAAGATGTTGGCGCCATCATCGATTTGAATAAAGGAACATTTGTGGATGATGGAAAATCGCTCCTTCACGACCACATTACAGCAGAAGAATTATGGGCCTGTACTTCGTGCAACGCATGTACAGAAGCTTGTCCAGTAAATATTGATCCGTTGAGCATTATCATCGATTTGAGAAGATACTTGGTAATGGAAGAATCATCTATGCCAGCAGAACTTGCTACGGTGATGAGTAATATTGAGAATAACGGTGCGCCTTGGCAATTTGCGCAGAGCGATAGAGCTAAGTGGGTAACCGAAGATTGAAGATAATCAGTTTATAGAGTTGATAACGTTTATTAAGTGATTGGTTTTGCAGATGCGAGTTCCTCCTTTGTAAAGGAGGTGTCGAGGAACAGCTTGTCCCGATTTTTTTCGGGAAGACGGAGGATTTCAAATAAAAAGACATGAGTGAAGCTTTGAAAGTACGTACGATGGCCGAATGGATGGCCGAAGGAAAGGAACCGGAAGTTCTCTTTTGGGTTGGCTCTGCTGGCGCATTCGATGATAGAGCCAAAAAGATTACCAGAGCTTTCGTGAAGATTTTGAACAAAGCTGGTGTTGAATTTGGAATACTTGGAGCAGAGGAGTCCGCCAGTGGAGATGTTGCAAAACGCGCAGGCAATGAATTTCTTTTTATGATGCAGGCCATGACCAATATTCAGGTGATGAATGCCTACAATGTAAAGCGCGTTGTAACCACAGACCCACATGATTTCAATACGCTTAAGAACGAATACAAGGAGCTAGGTGGCGAATACGAGGTTATGCATCATACCCAGTTCATCAAGCAGTTGATTGAACAAAACAAATTGCAGGTGTCGTCTTCCATGGCAGGAAAGAAAATCACTTTTCATGACCCATGCTATTTGGGAAGAGGAAACGAAATTTTTGATGCGCCAAGAGAATTACTCAAACTTACGGGGGTAGATTTAATTGAAATGAAGCGTTCTAAGCGGAACTCATTCTGCTGCGGTGCCGGTGGCGCGCAGATGTTCAAAGAAGCAGAGCCAGGCAACAAGGAAGTAAACATGGAAAGGGCAGAGGAGGCCTTGGCCTTAACGCCTGATGTAATTGCTACTGGTTGTCCGTTTTGCAATACCATGCTTACGGATGGTGTGAAATACAACAACAAGGAAGAGCAAACAAAAGTGCTTGATATTGCTGAGTTGATTGCACAAGCGAATGATCTTTGAGAAAACCTGAAATCAGAAATCAGAAACCCGAAATCCGAAACCCGAAAATTCCGTCATTGCGAACGGAGTGAAGCAATCTCCCTCAAAAGATTGCCGCGTTCGTTCCTCACTCGCAATGACGTAGAAATCAAGACATGAAGACAACACTCGAAACATTCCAAACATTTGCGCCCAACTCAAGAACGTGGGTTTATCAAGCATCTCGAAATTTAACAGATGCAGAAGCTTCTGAGGTAAAGCAATTGGCTAGCGGTTTTGCGGCAGAATGGAAAAGCCATGGCGCACCTTTAAAAGCTGCTGCAGATCTGCTTTACAATCGGTTTTTGGTAATGATGGTGGATGAAGATGCTGGTTCTGCTAGCGGTTGCTCTATAGATAGTTCTGTGCAGCAAATTCGTTCGATTGAACAGAAGCTAAACATCAATCTTCTGGATAAAATGAATTTGGCTTATCTCAATTCAGAAGACGAATTGGAAACCGTTCATGCCAACAAAATTTCTGCTGCATTTGAGCATGGCGCTTTAAATGAAGAGACTACCGTTTTCAATAATATGGTTATTTCCAAAGCTGAGTTAGAAGCTAATTGGAGAATTCCGTTGGTGAAGAGCTGGGCAGGGAGCAGGGTGAAGGTGGCGTGATAGCTAATCGTCAACTGTAAGTTGAAGGGACTACTTTCGAATCTTTCCTTAACATTCAATGAGAATCACAGATACCAAATACCTCGAACAGTTTCGTAATGCATTAGGCTTTGATTTGGAATCTGTTTTCAACCAGTTTGATTTCTCAGAAGAAAGTGTTGACATAAATTATCGGATAAAAGCGTCTGCTGTTTTTTCGTCAAACATTGAAGGAAATAGCATTGACCTGAATTCGTTCATGAATTCGCAATTATCGAAGGCGTCTTTCAAGCCACAGAAACAGATTCAGGAAATTGAAGATCTTGTTGAAGCCTACGAATTTGCAAAGACCAATGATCTGAATGAGAAGAACCTTATTCATGCTCACGACCTGGGCAGCAGAACGCTTCTAATTCAGGATAAACGGGGCGTTTACCGCAATGACCGAATGGGCGTGTTCGATAATTCCGGAATGGTCTATCTGGCCATTGAACCGCAGTTTCTCAAAGAGAAAATGAGCGAACTGTTCGGTGATATTTCAGTCCTCGGCACACAGAAGCTGAGTATTGATGAACTGTTCTATCACGCCTCGTTGATTCATTTGAAATTTGCAAACATTCACCCGTTTTGGGATGGCAATGGGCGCATGGCACGTTTGCTCGAAAAGTGGTTTCTCACCGAGAACCTGAACGGCCGTGCTTGGAAACTCCAGTCAGAAAAATACTACAAGGAACACCTTTTCGAATACTATGCGAACATCAATCTGGGCGAAAATTCCTATGAGTTGAATTACGAGCGATGCGTGCCTTTTCTCGCCATGCTGGCAAAGTCGGTTCAGTAACAGAACACTTTGCGTCTTTGCGTGAAATGATCACCACAAAAAATATCCTTTACTTTCTCAGGCCAGTCCTCCGTCCGCCAACTGAATCTGCCAGCCTTCATGACCTTGCCAGCTGATAATCCTGTATAAGCACTTCGGCAGGAATGTGCATTTGGTCGTGAATGCTGCGTATCATTTCAATGCTGAGGCCGCGTTTCAGGTTCAGCACCTCACTTGCACGGCTGCGGCTTCCGATCACATCGCCCAGGTCAGCATCGGTCATTCCGCGCTGCTCCATCATAAACCGAATGGCATCTATCGGATGGGGTTCCACAAGCGGGAAACGCTCCGTTTCGTAGGCCTCGATCAAAAGGCCCCAAACCTCCAGTTCTTCCATTCCTGAGCCATCAGTTTCAAGCTGATGCACAAGTTCATCCATTCGGGAAACAGCCTTGTCGTAGTCAGCTTCCGTTTTCAATATTCTCAATGCCTTGTTTTCCATTTCAGACCGTGTTCGCATCAATTCTGTCATAGTCGGCATGCGTTCCGATAAAACGTATCAGCACTTGTTGCGCATTGAAAAGAACTTTTACAGCTAAACGGTAGTGGTTTCCTTTCAAATTGAAACAGAACCTGTCGTTCTTCAATACGCTCACATACGGGAACTGCATTTTCACATCAGCAGCGTTGTTCCATTTTGCGTGTTTCACCATGCTTTCCCATGCCCCTAACTGCACATCAACATCACCATGTTTATTGGCAAAATCACGAAGCTTTTTAGACGTGATAATGTGCATTCAGCCACAAAGGTAGCGAATTTTTCCCAAAACGGGAAAAAGGATTCTTTTCGTCTTTGCCTGTCGCATCACCACTCAAAAATATCTTCAACCTTTTCTGGCCTATCTGCAATTCTCCAATTAAAACCTTCCAGTTTCATGTCACTGAGTTTGACAAGATTCAGCGGCCAGAGCGTGGCATCTGGTTGCGTGAGAAAAATGATGTCTTTCACTTTATTCTTCTCAATCTTGATGATGAGATTGCTCGCCTTTGCCTTGTTTACATTATCTGGTTTACTACCATCTTCTCCAGCGTAGTAAATTGTTTCTCCGTTAGCTTCCACGTAAACCCGATTAAGTTTTTGCTCCTTGAAATAACCCGTCATGTAACGCCCTTTAATCTGATTGAACATGGCGCTGTCTTCCTCAGAAATAATCATCGAATTCTCTTTCATGTAGAGCTTGTCAATCTTGCCGTTTCTGTTTTGAATCCACATACTGTCGGCAGTTAATTGGTTTTCATCCGACCACAAAATTGGGTCTCGATACAAACGAATGGTTGAATCAGCATACGAATACACCAGCGAATCGCACTTGCCACGCATATCAGTCTTAAAGAACTTGGCATGATGGAAAGCGAACAGAATTCTTCGGTCAATCAGCGTATCCACAATACTCAAAAGTGTATCAGCATGAAGAAATAACGAATCAACTCCCATATCCTGAATCATCATCGCGCTACCTGTCAATAACACCATGTCGCCCACTTCGTAATACTTGGCTTTTTTACCAGTTAGGATGATATTCTGAGCTGTATCAGCCACCACCACATTCCCAAGTGCCAAACCATAACCGTGCTTTTTATTGTAATAAAGACTATCGCCCAAAATGGATTGGTCTGAACTCAGAACGGTCGCTTTTTGGCTGAACTGAGCGATATCTAATTCGGTATCGTACCAGCCGAAATTGCATAGAATCGTGTTCTCATCGCTAATGATAGTCGTTGGGCCGAGGAAGAAAGCAACTTCGGTTTGTGTGTTGTAGCGAAGCGTGTCGCAATAAAGTGTGTACTGCTTATTAACAAGTTTCACGCTGTCTTTGAAAAACATTTCTTCCAGCGTGCTGTAGTAATAACCAACTCGACTCGTGAGTGTGTTCTCGCTATCCACAATTTTACCTCCAGTATTATACCAAGCTTGTTCTGTGGCCATGTTGTAATCCAACTTTTGGCTAGTGAGCGTCATTTCCCTATCCACCAGTTTTACGTTGCCTTTCGCCTTGGCAAATTCCGTATTGCCATTATAGTTCAATTCATCGCACCACATTTTGATGCTGTCACCTTTGTTTATAAACACATTTGAAAATGCATCCATGCTATTATCTTCATACAAATAGGCACTATCGCAGTTCATTACAGCCCCTTCGTGCTCAAAAATCACGTTGCCTAAAAGCCTCCTTGCCTTGTGGCCTAGGCCTTCATCATACTCTAGAACTTCTGCGTTGAGAAGTTCAATGCGCTTCTTTTTTTCTTCCTGCGCAAGCGCGAAAAGTGAAAAAAGAGTAAGGCCGAAAATGAAGGTTAGGCTTCGCATTGCGACCAAAAGTAGTAGCTATAAAGTTGGTAGTGTCTGAATTGAAATGGCTATCCAGCTTTTTTGAAAACGGTGTTTTCTAAACGGACAATGCGGTCGTTGAAATCGGCAAATTTCATTAATGCCCTTGTGTTTTCTGCTAACTGGACATTCGTTTTATTGACGTTCTTTTCCAGTTTATCTAGCTTGCCAAGTCGGTCAACACGATTATTCAATGTGCCAAGTTGCTCTTTGGTGTCGGTTCGCATTTGGTGAACCTCTGCCAAGAGTTCGGCCATTACTTCTATCAATCGGTCTTCGTTTTTCATTTCTCAGGAACTTGCCTTTTGGGAAAACTACCCCGCCTTCTTGAAAACGGTATTCTCCAAGCGGATGATGCGGTCATTGAAATCGGCCAGTTTTAGAATTGCTCATGTATTGTCCGAAAGCTGCAGGTTCATTTTAGCAAAGCTCTTTTCCTGCCTCTCAAATTTCGCGTTAGTATCAGACCGAAGACCAGCGACTTCACCATGCAGACCTTTGAGGTCATTTCTCATTTCATGCACTTCCGCCAGAAGCTCGGTCATCACTTCTATCAATCGGTCTTCGTTCTTCATTCCTCAGCAACTTTAACTTCAAAGATAAATATAAGATTCTGCAATCTACTGATGCCTCTCAACCGTCCCTTTCCAAGAAAGATACATGGCATTGAAATGCACGAGGCATTCATTTAGAAATGGTTCGTCCACCAATTTGTGGAGGTTTCCTAAGTTTCCAATCTGGTCGATTGTGATTTTATAAGACTGTTCCATTGGACCAGCTTCTAATTTAACCGTGTACTTTTCGTTGTACTCGAAAATAGTGATGGTAATACTTGGATGTGGTATGTTGCCTACAACTCTCATTTTTTGTCAGGAAAAAGGTGAAAGGACAAAAGCAAAAAGGTTGACATGGCAGTATTCGTCATATTCGTAGAAGATTCGTAATTCGTATCAGCAATCTTAAAACTTCATCACAATTTTCGCATTCACTCTTCGTGTGGTCAGGTAATTCGGCACCGCATACTGGCGGTTGGTGATGTCCGATATCCACAGGTAGCTGAGCGTATTGTTGGTGCCGAGAAGGTTGAACACCTCCAAGCTGATCCAAATCGATTTGAAGTATTTGAGCGGATTTTTCGGTCCGACATATTTCTTCTTCTCACCCAAAAGCATGTACGAAAAACCAATATCAACTCTACGGTATGGAGGAATGCGAAGCGTGTCGCGATAGCGCGTATTGTCAGGCGGACCGAACGGCATTCCCGAACCGAAAACTAAGTTCAAGTGCATTTTGAGTGCTGGCAATCTCGGAACGTAATCTTGGAAATAGAGTGAGAAATTTACTCGCTGATCGGTTGGTCTAGGAATGTAGCCAGGCGTTTGTTTAAGACTGTCAGTCGGGATTGTATTCTCAGTTATACCGTACACGATCTTTTCACCATCAGAATTGTAATAATCGAAGTAGAAATCGTCAAGGATGTCCTCCTGAACCGTCATTACCGACATGCTCGCCCACGATTCTACTCCTTTTACAAACTCACCGTTCACTTTTAGGTCAATACCTGTAGCATAACCACGCGAATTGTTCTGCGCATAATAGCGGATGCGCACGTTGTCGATTTCGTAGGTCACAAGGTCATTCAGATATTTGTAATAAACCTCGGCCACCAGTTTGAACGGACGGCTCCACGCTTTGAAATTGTAATCCATGCCAATGACGGCATGGTAGGATTGCTGCGCACGGACGTTCTTGTTCAGCTCACCGTTCAGGTCGCGCAGTTCGCGGTAGAAGGGAGGCTGGTAGTACAATCCTCCAGAAGCACGAAAAATCATGTCTGTCTTTTTCCACTTCGGATCGAAGGAATAATTGGCACGTGGTGTGGCAATAAACTGTTTGTTCACATCCCAATAATGGAATCGCACACCGGCCGTCAGTTTGTGCTTGCTCGTGTCTGAGAACAGCCACGTGTTCTGAATAAACCCGCTACCGCGATGGCTCTGTAGGTTAATAGTGGTTTTCAGTACATTAAAAACCTGCAGATCATTTCCGTTCAACGGAAGCGAAAAACCAGAGGAATCGATCATGTTCCATTCGCTCAGTTTGTCGGTAATATCTTCGTATTGGTACTTGATTCCCCAATCGAGAATACGGTAACCGTCAAACCATTTTCCGATGTGACGGGCAGAAATCACATTCGCTGTCAAGTAATTTCGAGCATGATCTAAGAACGTTCCAATTCCTCGGTTGAAAGCAACTTCGCCCAAATTGTCCGAACCGAAGTTGTTCTCTAATTGACCAAGAAAATATTGCCCTTGCACGTCAAATGTTTCGGTTTCATTAGACCTATAAGCGGATGCAATCAGCTTTAATTTCAACTTTGGGTCAGGCCGATATTCAGCCGTTAATGCACCAAGCATTGTCTCAAACGTGTTCACTTCTTGGCCATCAAAATAAACGGTAAATCGCAGCGCATCGCTGATTGTGCCGAAGTCGGTTTCTCGGTTTTCAGGTACAAACTGATAACGGTTCTGTGCATAATTTACCAATGCGCTTACACTCCACTTATCATTGATGTCGAAGTTCAACAGCCCCTGCGCATCCATAAAACGCGGTCGGTACGCCCCGTCTGTGTCCAAGCTGCCCAGAACGTACTGGTTGGAACGGTAGCGGAATCCGCCTAAGTAGGAGAATCGGTAATCTTTGGACGAGCCTTCGACATGAGCAGAACCGCCCAGCAGGCTCCCGGCAACGGTGGCAGCAAACTTTCTCGGCCGTTTGTATTTTACATCCAATACAGAAGACATTCTATCGCCATACTTGGCCTCAAACCCGCCAGCCGAGAAACTCAAACTACCAACCAAATCGGGATTGATAAAGCTCAGGCCTTCTTGCTGACCCGAACGAACCAAGAATGGACGATAGATTTGAATGTCATTCACATAGACCAGGTTCTCGTCATAGTTTCCGCCCCGAACGTTGTATTGCGAACTCAACTCATTATTGGAGCTAACCCCAGGAAGTGTTTTCAGCACAGCTTCAATTCCTCCGCCAATTGTCGGAATTTCAATGGCAATACGAGGGTCAACCCGTGTCATGGTATTGTCGCGGTTGGCATCATCATTCACCACGGCTTCATTAATGATGTTCTCTTTGAATTTGAGAATGCGATTCAGTTTTTTGACTTCACCAGCGGCTAATTCCAGTTCATAGACCTGCGCGTCATAATTGAGATGCGAAAACGAAATTTTAAGTTTGGTATTGGCAGGAATCGAGAGTGAATAATTCCCTAAACTGTCTGTAGTGGCTCCGCCTGCGTAACCGATTACAGCAACAGCTGCATACGCAATTCCTTCATTCTCTTCTGTCAGAAGCTTGCCCGTAACCGTTGCTTTTTGCGCCAGCAATTGGCTGCTCAAAACGAGCGAGAAAAGCGTTATGAGCAACGCTTTCGATTGTATGAACTGTAAATTTTCCAAGCTCAGTATCTTTCCCTTTTCTTCCGCTTGAAATCTCCATTTTTCCAAGCCTTGATAAATTTGACCCACGCGAGCGGATTCAACAGATTATTTGGAGGAAGTTGCCCAGCATAATACAGCTGTGCCCCATGTTGCTGCATGGCATAAGTGAAATTTTCTCTTCCATCCATACCCATGTATCCCATCCGCTCCTTCATTTCTGCTCGTGCCAAATTGCGTTCTGCGCGCTGCTTGTCGTCCTCAGGCAATCTCAGATTGAGAAACGCTTCCCGAAATTGCTCTTTTGTTGGCCACGGGTAGATAACGGCTTCTTGTAGGGTAATTGTATCTCCGTCCATCATTTGAATCAGAGAATAATTCTTACGGTCTAGAGAGTCTGGAATTGTGAAATACGCATTCTTGAAACCTACGTACGAAAACTGAATGGTATCTCCTCTTTCTGCCACAAACGAATAATATCCGAAGTAATCGGAAATTGTTCCGCGGTTGGTACCCTTAATAAGAATGTTTGCAAACGGAATGGCTTCTAAACTGTCTCGCGTTAGTAAAACTCCAGAAAACTGCAGTAAACTATCGTTCTTGGTCTGAGCCGAGGCGTCTATCGAAATGAAGCACGAAATAATCGTAAGAGAGAAAAGTAGTTGTTTAATAATTCGGTACATTCTATATGATAACGGCTCGGTAACGGTCAGTTTCGTAAACTATTGCACAACAAATTTTTCCAATTCTTCAACAATACTGAAAATCATTTCATCATTCTCAGGTGTGTCAGATTCTGAGAGAAAAGCTTTAAGACGAATTGTCTCATTTTCTAACATTTCCTGATCGTTTATTGCTTCCCAATTCTCAACAACCGTAAGCACTTCCAAGCATTCCATGTAAGAGCCAATTGTTGCAACGGTAACGAAGTCAGCCAATCGATGGTTTAAGTCAATACCAGATTGCCAACAGGCGGATAGAATTAATACGCGAATGTCTGCAAAAGCAGGATTGCTCAATTGGTTCACCAATTCTTCAACAGCCTCTTTATCCTTTAGGTCGAAAAGCAATTGGGAAATAGCACTTTCAATGCCAATTTCTGTGGTAGCGGAAAGTGCCTCTAACACATCATTTATATATGATGCGTCACCACCTTTTTTGATTTTTTCAATCGCTTTTAGAGCAAATGCTTCGTCATTGCTCTTCAAATCCTTGATAACGGACGGTCGGTTTGTCTTAGAAATCTTAGCCATAATTTGAGGCGCGAAAGTACTCAATTGAACACGTTATGAGAATCGTGGTGGTTTGGAGTTTCATGACAAACGTATTAAGCTTTTATTACGAATAACTGTGAATGGGTTTTGGGTTTGAAATCAGGATATTTTATGGTGAAATCCTTGCCGATGACATACTGAATTTGGCAAGTTGCAGATCCTCCTTTACAAAGGAGGTGTCCACGCCAAAGCGAGGACGGAGGATTTTGCGAAAGAACGAAGAGCTTATTTTAAAGCGTGTATCGAGAAGCAGGCTCAATCGTAATGAAACCGGCATTTCACCATCCATAGTTCGTCTTCGCTCACGCGATAAATGATGCGGTGTTCGCCATCTATTCTGCGCGACCAAAAACCACGGTATTTATGCTTTAATGGTTCAGGCTTGCCAATTCCCTCATACGGAGAGCGTAGAATGTCTTTAACGAGTTTGTTTATTCTGCCAAGCATTTTTTTATCTGTTTTTTGCCAATACAGATAGTCTTCCCATGACTCGACAACAAAACAGAGTTTCATTCTTCCAGTAAATCTTTTGAGAAACTGTCACCTTTTCTTAATTTGGCAATAGCACTATCTAGTCTTTCCTCGTTTCTCTTGGAAGAAAGTTCTTGCTGCGTGGCTTGTAACGAATTATACTCTTCTAAAGAAATAACCACTACGCCATCTTCCTTGCCACGGTTGATGATGAGTGTCTCGAAATCCTTAGTTACCTTATTGAGGTAATTTTTAATGTCTTTTCTGAATTCAGAAATGCTGGTTGTGAGCATGTGTACTTGATTTTGTACAAAAATACGCGCAAACATGAAAGAGGCTGTCTCATAAGTCAGAGATGGTGTCATTTTGAACTTGATTCAGAATCTCAAACTGCTAAGGTTCAACTAGATACTGAAACAAGTTCAGCATGACGAGCTAGGTAAATAGTCTTACGAGACAGCCTCTTTCTTCCTTTGCGTTCTCAGCGAAACCTTTGTGTCTTTGCGGTCAGACCTAAATCGCCTCCAATTCCTCTAGTACTTTTCCAATCTCCCGACTATCCGCAAAGAAGCGCAGCGTTTTCTGAAGCACCCGGTCAACAACCGCGTCTGGACAAGAAGCACCGCTCGTTAAAGCAATTTTAATAGGTCGGTCCAATTTTGGGAGAAAGTTGTCAGTAGTCCTAATTATTTCTTCAAGGAAATTGAAGTGTTCAATGCTGCCATTCTCTTTTATTTCGTTCTCCGAACTTATAAAATAGGTGGGGAACTTTTCTTCAAGTAATTCAACGATGTGAGAAGTGTTTGAGCTGTTGTAACCGCCAACCACAATGGCTAAGTCTGCATCGGTTTCCATCAGTCCGTATGTGGCAGATTGGTTTTCGTTGGTGGCGTAGCAAAGAGTGTCTCGGGTATCGGCAAAATGTGTTTTGTAGTCTGCTTCACCGAATTTTTCAATCATCACATTTTTTAGATGGTCGGCAATGGCTTGTGTTTCGGTAGCCAACATGGTGGTTTGATTTACCACTCCAATTCGATCAAAATCTGTTTTTGGGTCAAACCCTTCAGATGCTCGATCACGGAAAAGTGTCTCAAACTCATTCATTGGGCGTTTGCCCATGATGATTTCGCCTAAAATGTGCGCTTCATTCAAGTCCTTTATAATGAGTGAAGCAGCATTCTGATAACTGTGCGAAAATGTGGCGCGTGTTTCTTCGTGCTTCTGCTTTCCGTGAATAATAACAGTATGGTTGTCTTGTCCCAATTGGGAGGAACGTTTCCAAACTTTTTCTACAAACGGACAGGTTGTATTGTAAAGTTCTGGTTGGATGCCTTTTTCTTTAAGTCGATTTTCTATCTCAACGGTAGTTCCGAACGCGGGGGTAATTACAATATCATCAGAAGAAATCTCGTCCCACGGAATGACCTGGTTTCCGTCCGTGTCCATAATAAATTTGATTCCGCGACCCTGCAAATCGTCATTCACGGCTGGGTTGTGAATCATCTGGCTGAGAAGGAAAATACGTTTGTCGGGGTTTTCTGCCAATGCTCGATATGAGATTTCGATGGCGTTTTCTACTCCATAGCAGAAGCCGAAATGCCGTGCAATGTAAAACTGAACAGGGCCGAAATCGAGGATGGTTGGAGTGAAGTCTTGTTTACGCGAATCCGCATTTTTTCGTGCTTCTTTAATAGGTCCAATAATCGGGCTGCGGTAAAACGCTGGAATGTCGAATTTTTTCATCTCGGAAATAAATCGCGGCAAAGGTAGTTAACACCTATACCAAAGTAAGGGTAGCATGCAGAATCGCTTTTTAAATAAATCACTACTTTTGCGAACCCAAAATTGGGAGGTTCTTCCCGAACAAGAGCCAACTAAAAACAATCTCTCAAACGATACGGGAACGTTGAGATACAAATCTGACCAACATGGCAGAAGATAAAAAAGCAGAAGAAGCCAAAGACAAAAAGGCTCCTGCAAAGGCTAAAGCTGAAACTACAGCAGCCAAAAAACCACGGAAACGAGTAGCGGCAAAAGTTAAGGAAACCGAAGAGGTTGCCGAGGAAAAGCCTGTTGCTGAAAAAGTCAAAGATGCTGAACCTGTCGAAGTAGCTAAGGAAGTAGCTGAACCAGTTGCTGAAGCTCCTGTGGTTGAAGAAGCTGCTGCTGCTGCGGTTGAGGCTCCAGAGGAAGCTGCTGAAGAAGCGGCTCCTAAAAAAGTGGAACCACGTAAACCAGCTGAGCGTCCAGCAGATTTTGATTGGAACGCAATTGGTAAAAAGCAAGAAGTTTACGCTGAAAAAGAGCGTGTTGAACTTGAAGCAATGTATGATGCCACACTTACGCAAGTAAATGTACATGACGTACTTGACGCTATTATTATTGAAAAAACAAGCAAGGATTTTATTGTAACAATTGGTGGTAAGTCTGAAGGAATTGTTCCTATCAGCGAAACCCGTTACAATCCTGATTATGCAGTTGGCGACCCGATTGAAATCTACATTGAAAAAGTAGAAGACAAAGGTGGTCAGCTTGTGTTGTCACACAGAAAAGCAAGAGCACTCCGTTCTTGGGAGCGTGTTAATAAGGCTCTTGAGGATGATGAAATCATCAGAGGACAGATTAAATGCAGAACTAAAGGTGGTCTTATTGCCGATGTATTCGGAATTGAGGCATTCCTTCCAGGTTCTCAGATTGATGTGAAGCCAATCCGTGATTACGACCAATACGTTGGTAAAACCATGGAATTTAAAGTGGTTAAAATCAATAACGAGTACAAAAACGTTGTTGTTTCGCACAAAGCGCTTATTCAGGCCGAACTTGAGCTTCAGAAGAAAGAGATTATCGGTAAGTTGGAGAAAGGACAGATTCTTGAAGGAACTGTTAAGAATATCACGTCTTATGGTGTATTCATCGACCTTGGTGGCGTTGACGGACTTGTACATATTACAGACCTTTCTTGGGGACGAATCAATCATCCTGAAGAAATCGTTGAATTGGATCAGAAAATCAACGTGGTTATCCTTGACTTTGATGATGACAAGAAGCGAATTGCTCTTGGTCTGAAGCAACTTAGTGCTCATCCATGGGATGCGCTTGAGACTGAAGTTAATGTTGGCGATAAAGTGAAAGGTAAAGTTGTTGTTGTTGCCGATTACGGTGCATTCATAGAAATTGCGCCAGGAGTTGAAGGGCTTCTTCACGTTTCTGAAATGAGCTGGTCTCAGCACTTGAGAAGTGCGCAAGACTTCGTTAAGGTTGGGGCAGAAGTGGAATGCGTAGTTCTTACGTTGGATAAAGAAGACAGAAAAATGTCTTTAGGTGTTAAGCAATTGATGCCAGATCCATGGGCAGATATCGTAACCAAATACCCAGTTGCATCGCAGCACACCGCTAAGGTTCGCAGCTTTACCAACTTCGGAATTTTCGTAGAGTTGGAAGAAGGTGTTGATGGGTTGGTTCACATTTCTGACCTTTCTTGGGCTAAGAAAATCAAGCATCCATCTGAATTCACAAGTATTGATGCTGATATTGAAGTACAAGTTCTGGAAATTGACGCTGAGAACAGAAGATTGAGTCTCGGTCATAAGCAGCTTGAGGAGAATCCTTGGGATGTATTCGAAACCGTATTCACATTGGATAGCACGCATTCTGGGACAGTTACTTCGGTGAATGATAAAGGAGCAACTGTTGCTCTTCCTTATGGTGTTGAAGGATTCGTTCCTAAACGCCACATGAAGAAAGAAGATGGTACTGACGTTAAGAGCGAAGAGACCATCGATTTCAAAGTAATTGAGTTCAATAAAGACAGCAGAAGAATCCTTGTTTCTCATGCAAAAATCCATTCTGATGAAGCCTTTGCTACTCAGGCGGAAGTAAGCACTAAGAAAAAGGCCACAGGCAGTACTGCTAGCCGAGGTGTGAAGAAAGTTCAGCAAAGTCAAGAAAAGACAACGCTTGGCGATTTGGACGCACTTTCAGCTTTGAAATCTCAATTGGAAGATTCTGAAAAGAAAGCCAAGAAGAAGTAATTCTTTAGAATATAAAGAAAGAGCCTCCGAAATTCGGGGGCTTTTTTTTGCTCATCCGCCTCTTTGCCCAACAGATGCATTACACACGGAAATTTCTGGTTTCCGTACAACAAAAAACATGTTTTTAGCCACAGAAACACAGAATACACAGAAGTTTTCACAGAGAATTACCTCATCTTTTTCTGTTCTGTGAAAATCTCAGTGCCTTCCGTGTTTCTGTGGCTATTACATGTAAAGTCAGCAGCTATTTATTACGATAATAGGAGAAAGTTGCAGCGAAGCATTTTCTTTTACCCATTAACGAAGTACATTTGCCAAACTAAATGAGCATTGAGTCACGCATAATCCTTGACAGCAAACAACTCAATCTTTCTATTGAAAGAATCTGCTACCAGCTCATTGAGAATCACAACGATTTTTCTGAGACAGTTCTGGTTGGTCTTCAACCACGAGGCGTGTTTGTTGCACAACGCATTCAAGAACGCTTACAAAAGCTAACCGGAAGTGAAATTCAGCTTGGCTGGTTAGACATCACTTTTAACAGAGACGATCACCGCAGACGCGAAATCCCGCTAATACCATCTACAAACAAGATGGATTTTCTAGTAGAAGGGAAAAAGGTCATCATGATTGATGATGTGCTTTTTTCTGGAAGAACAATTCGTGCGGGAATGGATGCTTTGATGGCATTTGGACGACCAACGGTTATCGAGCTGGTTGTACTAATTGATCGCAGATTCAGCCGCCAACTACCAATTGAGCCGAATTATGTGGGAGCACGCATAGACACCATTGTATCAGAAAGAGTAGAAGTTGCCCTAAAGGAAAGCGGAGGTAACGACACGGTTAAACTATATTCACCAGAACAGGAATGAGCGGACTTTCAGTAAAACATCTCCTGGGAATTAAGTACATCACCAAAGAGGATATTGAACTGATTTTTCAGACTGCCGATAATTTTAAGCAAGTCATTAATAGACCAATTAAAAAGGTGCCGTCACTTCGTGATATCACCATTGCAAATCTGTTTTTTGAGAATTCCACCAGAACAAAGCTTTCGTTTGAATTGGCGGAGAAACGCCTTTCTGCAGATGTTATCAACTTCTCAGCCTCGGGTTCATCCGTAAAGAAAGGAGAAACCTTGCTTGATACGGTGAACAACATTTTAGCCATGAAAGTGGATATGGTGGTAATGCGCCACCCACTTCCTGGAGCAGGTCAGTTCCTCTCCAAAAATATTGATGCTGTAATTGTAAATGCAGGCGATGGAACACATGAGCATCCTACACAAGGTTTGCTGGATGCGTATTCCATAAGAGAAAAGTACGGTGAGGTAGCAGGAAAAAAGGTTGTGATTGTGGGAGACATACTTCATTCAAGAGTAGCATTATCAAACGTTTTTGCGCTTCAAAAACTGGGTGCAGAAGTTAAGGTTTGTGGTCCAGCAACGCTTATTCCTAAGCACATCGAATCGCTTGGGGTTAAGTACGAACCGAATTTGATAAAAGCACTTGAATGGTGCGATGTGGCAAACATGCTCCGTATACAAATGGAGCGACAGGATGTTCAATACTTTCCTTCTCTACGAGAATATACCTTACAGTACGGTTTGAATAAACAGATTTTAGACAGTTTGGATAAGGAAATAACCGTCATGCACCCAGGCCCAATTAACCGTGGCGTAGAGATTACATCTGATGTAGCTGATAGCAGCCAAGCCATTATTTTACCACAGGTTGAAAACGGTGTTGCAGTACGAATGGCTGTATTATATCTACTTGCTGGAAAAATTGAGTAATTCCTTTGCGATAGATATGAAATATGATATTACCTTGGGGCTTTAATTTTTTGATAAATTTGCAACAAAGCCAAGCATGAATTTCGAAATAGACAAGAAGGACAACTACGCAGTAGTTAAGGTGAAGGTGGAAAAATTGGATAGCCAAATTTCCCCTTCGTTGAAATCAGAACTCGTTGTGCTAAATGCAGATGAGTTTAAAAATATCATTATCGACCTCGGAGAAACGCGCTATTGCGATAGCTCAGGTTTGAGCGCAATTCTAGTGGCAAACAGACTTTGTAAAAATGCAGGTGGTTCATTCATTCTTTGTAGCCTTCAGCGATCTGTTTCAAAACTCATTTCAATCTCTCAACTCGATACAATCCTGAACATTACTCCAACCTTGCAAGAGGCTGTTGATTTACTAGCCATGGAGTCTATCGAAAAAGACCTTGACGAAGAATAATTTTAATACGTAAACTCTAAATAATCACAAATAAAAACAATCATGAAAAAAACTCTACTTACAATTATTGCAGGTGTGCTTACAGCTAGCGTTGCTAGTGCACAATGTACGCCAGACACTGCTTATGCAAATGCTTCAGGAAACTTTTTCCCAGATAGCTTAACCTTCCTTGCTGATCAATCTGCAATGGCAGGTGTTGATTACGAAGCAGTAATTGATATCAGAACGATTACAGACACAACGGTGGTAACGTCTTTTGGTACTGTCGATGCAATACTGGATGCATTCAGAATCGTTGGTGTTGAGGGAAATGTTCCTGCAGGTTTTAGTTTTACTGGAGGTGGAAGCACTTATGAAACTCCAGATCCAAGACCAGATTTTGGACAAACACAAACAGACTCTACTTGGTGGAATGTTTACGGTACAGCAAATGATCCAGAAACACTTGAAATAGTTCAAGGATGTCTTCAGGTTACTGCTGATGCTGCCGCTGTTACTGCTGCCGCTCCTTCGGCTTCTGCAACTGAGTTGTACATAGACTATCCTATCTCAGTTATAGTTGATGCACGTATTGCAAAAAGTAGTCTTCAACTTGCTAATGTAATCGAGGACGGATATTGGTTGTCTGATCTTCCAGCACAGTTGGGAGGACCGTTGTCTGTAGACAGCTATGTTCTTCGTGTTTTCAAAGCGACAGGTGTTGCTGAAATGTTAAACCTGAATGCATTTGACGTTGCACAGAGCTACCCAAATCCTGCGGATGAAACTGCTACCATTTCTTACACAACTCCTA
>Ga0316208_1000986_pt1 | contig 29322 bp, 27 predicted proteins | sample 3monopyrite_MG_FD_204944 | JGI IMG/M metagenome (GOLD analysis project Ga0316208, IMG submission 204944) | Microbial mat bacterial communities from mineral coupon in-situ incubated in ocean water Damariscotta River, Maine, United States -... | ecosystem: Environmental > Aquatic > Marine >... | reverse complement strand
AGTTTTCGAACGAACCTCCATAGGTTACAAAATAACCTGGTGGTAGTTTTACTTCAGTTTCCAGTTTTTGCTGAATTTCCTCAACCATCGATTTTACATCACGCCCGCGAACATTTACTCCTACCGAAATACGACGTGAGGTATTGTCTCTTGAAATCTGCATCGGCCCAGGCTTATAGCTTATATCTGCCACTTCCTTTAAAGGCACTTGAGCTCCGTTTGGTAAATCGATAAATAGATTTTTAAGGCTGTTAATGTCTTGTCTAAATTCCTTTGCCAAACGAATGACCACATCGAACCGTTTTTCGCCCTCAAAAATCACACTTGCCTGTTCTCCAGAAAATGAAGCACTTACATAATCATTCAACTTATCCACGGTTACACCGTATTGTGCCATTTTTGCGCGGTTATAGACAACGGTCATTTGTGGCAAACCACTGGTTGCTTCCACATTGAGGTCTGCTGCGCCGGGAACTTTCCGAATTACCGCAGCGATTTCCTGTACTTTGTCTGCCAACACGTCCAAATCTTCTCCATACAATTTGATGGCCACGTCCTCACGAACGCCTGTAAGTAATTCATTAAAACGAAGTTCAACAGGTTGCGTAAACACGAAATTTACACCAGGAACTACTGAAATTTTTTCTTGAATTTTTTCTATGAGTTCTTCCTTGCTATCTGCAGACGTCCATTTGCTCTTATCCTTTTCAAGAATAATGTAACTATCTGCAATGTCCATAGGCATTGGGTCTGTTGGGATTTCTGCCACACCAATCCTTGAAACTACCGTTTTTACTTCTGGAAATTCATTGATTAAATTTTGAAGTTTTTTTGAAGCCTCAACGGATTCTGTAAGACTACTCCCCGGTTTTATCAACGCCTGAAACGCAATATCACCTTCATCAAATTTCGGGACAAATTCTGCTCCCATATTGCTAAATACAAATCCTGCAATCAATAGCAATGCAACCGCACCTATAACCACACCGGCTCGAAAGCGAAGTGCAAAGTTTAGTATGGGCAGATAGGCACGATTCAAAACATCCATAATTTTATCACTGATTCGATCCATCTTATTTTCAAATTTGGCAAACCAACTATTCTGATTTTTGGCAGGTTTTAAAAAAATTGAGGACATCATTGGAACATAGGTAAGACAAAGTATAATCGCTCCTAAAACTGCAAACCCGAAGGTAAATGCCATTGGACGGAACATTTTTCCTTCCACACCGGTCAAGAACAAAATAGGTGTGAAAACAATGAGTACGATTAATTGACCGAAAAAGGCAGAATTCATCATTTTACTAGCAGAATCGTATGCTATTTCATCCATCTCGGGTTGTCCTATGATGGCATTGGATTTTTTCATCCGTTGATGAATGTGAAAAACCATTCCTTCTACAATAATTACCGCACCATCAACAATAATCCCAAAATCAATTGCACCCAATGACATTAGGTTTGCCCAAACACCGAATTGCTTCATCAAAATAAATGCAAATAATAAGCACAAAGGGATTATCGAAGCGGCTATCAATCCACCACGGAAACTTCCCAAAAGCAAGACCAAAACAAATATGACGATAAGCGCTCCTTCAATTAGATTGGTTTTAACGGTACTTGTGGTTCTATCAATAAGGTCACTTCTACTTAAAAACGTATCGATATAAACACCCTCAGGCAGGGATTTTTGGATTTCGGCAATGCGCCTCTCCACATTTTCGACTACGTTGCTAGGGCTTTCGCCTTTTAGCATCAAAATCTGTCCACCAACAGTTTCGTGTCCGTCTTGGGTAAAAGCACCATAGCGCACTTGATTGCCATAACCCACTTTTTCGGCAACATCCCTTATTAAAACAGGGCTTCCGTTTTGTGTGGTTACTACTGTATTTTCTAAGTCTTCAATACTACGCGCCAAACCTTCGCCACGAATAAAATTGGCTTGGTGGTTTTTTTCAATATATGCACCACCTGTATTGGCATTGTTCGCTTTAAGTGCTTCAAAAACCTGATTCATTGTAATACCGAAACTTTTCAGTTTATTAGGATTTATGGCCACTTCATACTGCTTTACATAACCTCCAAAAGCATTAACTTCTACCACTCCAGGCACTAAAGCCATTTGTCGTTTCACAATCCAATCCTGGATGGTACGAAGTTCCATGGCGTCATATTTATCTTCGTAGCCTTCTTTTAATTTTAGGGTGTATTGGTAAATTTCGCCCAGACCTGTAGTTATTGGTGCCATAAATGGCGTGCCAAAACCTTCAGGAATTTCGCCAGCAACTTCGGTTAATTTTTCTTGCACCAATTGCCGAGGAAGATAAGTGCCTGCTTCGTCCTTAAAGACGATTGTTACAACGGAAAGACCAAAACGAGATACGGAACGCAATTCGATAACGTCCGGAAGGTTAGCCATTGCTAGTTCGACAGGGTAGGTTACAAACTGTTCGATATCTTCAGTACCTAAATTTGGGGCCACTGTAATAACTTGCACTTGGTTGTTGGTAATATCGGGTACAGAACCCAGTTTTATAGTGGCCATAGACCAAATACCCGTACCTACAAGTGCCACTATAAAGAGCCCAATAATAAACTTATTATTAATGGAATATGAAATGATTTTATTAATCATAGAAAATGTATTAATTCAGTTAAACCTTACGTAGTAATACGAAGGCATTATTAAATAATGTGAAATTGACCAGAGAATGATCTTGAAAGGATATAGCTATCCTATGAAAACTGAATTATACTTGAGGTGGTTGGAAAAGTGATTCCAGATATCTGGAATTTAAATGGGGAGTGTAATAATTGAACTGTTTTTTGTCTTCAACCTTTAATAGATTAGATCCAGCTGTACTTGTATTTGTAATAAATACTACAGGATGACAACATTGGTGATGAGAATGAACAGGCACATTCTCCTTATCTGAATCATTATGATGTCCTTCATTATTTGCATCATTATCGATGTAATCTTCTAATACATATTCAAAGAATGAGTCACCATAAACTTTATGGTCTTGATAATGGGTAATAATACTTGAAATTTCTTTAACTGGTCCACAAAAGTCCATATCTAGGCTTATTCCTTGAAAAAAGAATAATAACGACATTGATATGGAAAAAAGTGTTTTCATAAATTTTAACAAAGATACAAATTAATCGATGCACAGGTTGTGCAAAAATTATTATGGTCTTAACAACAACTTTTATTTTTTTGAATTGGCGGACAAGGTACAGTTCCATAAGAGCAGTAAACACAACAATCTCCTTCTTTTGGTTTCAGAACCTTTTTACAATTTTCACACTCATAAAAAAACTGACACGCATTTGTTGGCATGTCTTCTGCTTTTGCATATTCACAATTCGGGCAGGTTATAGTTGATTTTAATTCAACATCTAAATTAGTTGATTCATTTGTAGAATCATGCCCGCAACAAATGTTATTAAAGAGACCAGCGTACTCCGTTTTCCCATTTAATCTATCCACATAATATTGTGGCTTTTTATTAAACTCATCCAAACAATATGGACATCTGCAAAAGAAAAGGGATTCCTCATCATACGTTATGCTTACTGCTTGGCTTTTTTGTTTTTCAGCTAAACAAACAGGACAAATCACAAGGTCTTTTATTTCTTCAATAAATTGTTCTGCATTTTCCTTAAATAGTTCGAGACAGCCTATACAGCAAAAAAAGTATGTTTTTCTTTGATAATTAATTGTTAGATCATCTGAGCTTTTTATCCCTAGTCGAACCAACGAACAACTGCATGTCGGGCATATTTTTAATTTCATTTGTGTTTTCCTTTTTTATCAATTACAGAATATCCCGTATTGTTAATTGCTTTCTCAATTTCTATTTCATTGGTCTTGGTTTTGTCAAATTCAATAATTGCATTTCCTTTTTCGTAGGACGTCTTTGAATTTACAATTCCATTAAGTTTATTTACTTCGTGATTTACGTGTTCTTCACAACTCGCACAGGTCATTCCTCTGATTTTAAATTCAATTGTTTTAATGTCCGATTTGTCAACTACGATTATTTGCTTTTCTGTGTTTGGGTAAAAAACTCCTGAATAGTATGGGAAAGCCAACATTACAATTGCAAATACAGTTACTATTCCTAAAAAGGTTTTTGATTGTATAAATTTTGGTTTTTCGTTAATATCACATTCACAGTCGATTTTTTTTTGAGGTTTTAGTTTTTGATACCAAGCAAAAACAAGAACTAAAACTGTCAGTCCAATCAGATAAGGTCTAAAAGGTTCTATCCAAGAAAATGTTGAAGCAATTCCACTTGTTCCCGCTATTACAGCCAAAACAGGTGTAATACAGCATAGTGACGCTGTAATTGCAGTAAGTAAACTTGTACCGATTAACTTATTTTCAATTTTCATATGGCTTCTAAAATTTTGTTTTTATCAAGTATTACGAAGAATGGATTTAATAATTTTTCGTATTCAGCCGTGAGTGAGTAAAAAATCGTTTGAGCATCTCTATCGGTTTCCAATAAATTTCGGTCTTTCATTTTTCTCAAATGTTGAGAAATGGCAGAAATATTCATTCCAAGAATATCACTTAAATCGCAAACGCAAAGTCTTTTTTCTTCAAAGAGTAGGTATAGGATTTTCAGTCGAACACTATTTCCAACCAATGAAAGTCCATTTGCTAAATAGTCAAAGGAATCGCTTAATTCCGAAACTGTGTCTTTACAACGATTAATTTGTTGTAAATCGGCTTGTTGCCTTATGCAAGAATTATTTTCCATAAACACAAAGGTAAATTTATTTATTATTTAAGCAAATGCTTAAATAATAAACACGTGAATAGTAATAATACTGTTGAGATGGTAGCATGAAGTCTGCTCTTCGTTATAGTGCCTTTTATTCCACTTTAATTGAGAAATTATCAACAAATAATTCAATATTACCTGCAGTTGGATTGGCTGTTGCTCCAATTTGCACACGTTCGTAGAAGGTAGGTTCTTGTAAAGTGAAATCAATTCCTTGGTTTGTAAATACATCACTAAAAATTTGTGCATTTGGCATATTCATAGCACTTTCATTCAGAACTTCTGTTCCGTTAATGAGTAATCTATTAAGTCCATTTTCAGTATCAGACATCGTCATTTCCCATTGTACCGATACCCATTGATTTCTTGGAAAAGCAAAATTAGTTTGCTGAAGGGTAGTTCCTGATATTTTTCCTCTTTCTATGGAAAGATAATCATTACCTCCGGACATTATAAGTCTAACTCCTGGGCATTGATTTTCCGAACCGTAATTATCACCTACAGAAGGATCCCAGCAAGAACAGCATTCTAAATCAATGAGCAACAAGTTTTCCAAAGATTCAGTTCCAGTTATATAGAAATCAGCAGTTATTGTGACCTCATCTCCTGATTTTATATTTAAACCGTTTTTCTCAATATCCATTTTTGATAATTGAGTATCGGATTGATATGCAAGAAAGCGAAGTGCATTTTGTCCTTCAGAAAATTCAGAATTTGTTATAGAAATTTCATTAATAGCATTTGTAGGGTTGGTTTGTTGTATTGTAGACCATCTTGTACCGTTTGAAGGAAACAGTTCATCTAACAAATCATTTTGGGTTTCAAATCCGTCTTCAAAAATGAAATTTTGAGTCACAGGCTCTTGGGTGTTGTTATCATCTGTACCACAAGCCACAAAAATTGACAAGCTGATAACAAAAAATAATATTTTATGTTTTTTCATAATAAATCAACGTCTTAATTATTAAGTTGTTGTGATTACTTTATTCAAATGCGCTACAATTTATTAAATAATCTATAAAGCAAATTGAAGTTCAAAAAAATTACATTATATCTCATCTAAAGATTTACGGTTTTTATCTATGACTTTCTTGAATTGGGTAGGCGTCATTCCTGTAATTTTTTTAAATTGATTACTCAAATATGCTACACTGCTATAGTTAAGTTTAAAAGCTATCTCACTTAAGTTTAATTCATGGTACACCAACAACTCCTTTATGCATTCAATTTATTGGTTGGTGATTTATTACTCAACGAAAGTATAAACCTCATTTACAAGTTCTGTAACCCTAAAGTACCCAAACGCATAATTATCAGGATTTTCTAAATTTTTATAATTGCCCCTTAGTCTTGTTGGAACAGTAGCAAAAGGATCTCCTGCATTATCAGATTGTTCTATTAATCTAAGTAAAAAATCATAGTATTCTTCGGATATGCCATATAGGTTTATGTCCACCATATCTCCAGGCAAAATTTCGTCTTCTGCATCCGCTTCATCTTCTTCGTATAAAAGGGACATTTCATTACCATTTGTAAACTCATCAGACATTATTTCTCTTGTCGGAAGCAGATCTTCTCCTTCTAAAAAGGTGATGTAATAAAAATTCACTTCATTTGCTGGATCATTGAAGTATATTGTGAGATCTAACTCTTCTGGGTCCGAACCGAGTTCACGAGATTGCTCTATTCTATCTATTTCTGGGACAGGCATTAATGTTTCTTCAGCAGTATAGGTCTCATTATTATAAATTACCTCTAAGTTATAGGTGTTGTTAATTATAGGTTCGAAATCTGAGGTTGTGTAACGACCATCTTGTTGGTCTTCAAAAATAAATATATCGCCATTTGTGATGTTTTCAACTCTGACTGATGCACCTGCTACAGGGTTTGGTGCTGTATCATAATAAGGTGTGGTAAGGCTCAGTTTTATGGTTTGATTATTTCCTAAAGTACCTTTTTCCCAACCTATAGATGCTTCAATAACCAATCGTGGAGATTCGGTAGGTACAGATAGGTCTATAGCTTCTGTACAAGAAAAAATAATAATGCTTAATCCTAAAAGGCTTACAATTTTAATCTTATTTTCTATTTTAAATATATTTTTTAAGGACATCATGTTTTTTAAAATTTAAAGTTATAGGTTACTGAAGGAATAATGCCAAATATTGTAGTTCTCAAGGCTTCGTTTACTCCAGTGTTATAGTCTTGGTTAAATGATATGGAGGCTGCATTTTGCCTGTTATAAAGGTTATAAATACTAAATACCCACTCACCTTTCCATTGCTTATTGGGATTACGGTTGGGCTTATAGGTCGCTGAAACATCTAACCTATGATAAGCAGGTAGCCTGTCGGCATTTCTTTCATTATAAATTACAACAGAGGATCCGTCATATTCAAATTGCCCGGTTGGATAGGTGACTGGACGACCGGTTTGGTAAATAGCATTTGCGCTAAATTTCCATTTATCTGTTAATTTATAAACTCCTGTAATAGAAATATCGTGTGTGCGATCAAAAGGTGCATTGTACCAATTACCATTATTGATTCCAGGGCCTCCAGCATTTCCGCCAAAAGAACGTTGCTCAGATTTAGCCAATGTATATGATAGCCAGCCTGTAAAACGCCCTTTATTTTTTCTGAGCATTAATTCTAAACCATAGGCTCTGGCTTCGCCATTTAAAATTTCGGTTTCGATTGTATTATTCCCAATTAAATCTGCTCCGTCAATGTAGTCAATACGATTATCTGTTGTTTTAAAATAAGCTTCGGCTTCAAATGAATATGCATTGCCATTGAATTTCTTATAATACCCTAAAGCATATTGGTTAGAAAGCTGAGGTTTAATATAGGTCCCACTAGGTGTCCAAACATCTAATGGGGTAACAGATACCGTATTAGACAGTAGATGTAAATATTGTGCTGTACGTGTGTAACTTCCTTTTATTGAAGAGTTGTCTGTTAGCAAGTAAGACAAGCCTAAACGCGGTTCTAAATTTCCAAATTGTTTAATTGTTTGGCCTTTTGAATAAGCTGTTTCTCCTATGGCTTCGCCATTTTGGTAGATGCCTAATCCTTGGTTATAAACTACTGGCTGATTATTTGCATAATTTGTGATGGCCTGCCCGCCCAATCGGTTGAATGTACTGTAGCGCAAACCATATCTTGCAGTAAACTTATCTGTAAGTTTATGTTCTACACTGGCATAAGTCCCTGCTTCAAAAGCTCTTTTTTGATCTAATGTCAATGGATTAATAGGAGAGGTTGGCGTTGAAGGCATAATTTCTCCTGGATTTAGATTATAAGAAATGCCACTTAGTCCAAAATCTATTTTTAGTTTATCACTTGCATAATATCCAAAATCGTATTTTAAGTTATAATTTGTGATGTCAGATATCCAATCCAGTTGTTCAAAGTCCAGTATTATCTGATAATCGTATTTACTATATATAAGCGATAGGTTAGAGAATAGCTTATCATTGAAAACATGATTCCACCTAAGATTTGCAGAGATGTTTCCGTAATTACTATTTATTAAACGTGAAATATTAAAAACATCTCGCCCAAAATAACTGGACAGATATATTTTATTGTTTTCATTAATTTCATAATTGGTTTTTAGGTTTACATCGTAAAAACTAATATTACTATTTGCCAAATCGTCCATCAAACCAGAAAAAAGCTGAGCATAAGTTGTTCTTCCTGCTAAAAGAAAAGAGCCTTTCTTTTTGAATAATGGTGCTTCTACTGCAAGCCTACTTGAAATTAATCCAATACCTCCATTGAGTTCAAGCCGCTTATTGTTACCGTCTTTTTGCCTTACATCTAAAACTGAAGCTGTCCTTCCCCCGAATTTAGCAGGAATATCACCTTTATAAAGTTTTACATCTTTAATTGCATCGTTATTAAATACAGAAAATAATCCGAAAAAGTGAGACGTATTGTAAATGATGGCTTCATCTAAAAGCACCAAGTTTTGGTCTACTGCTCCACCTCTTACATTAAAGCCCGCTGAACCTTCTCCATTATTTGAAACCCCTGGCAAAAGTTGTATGGTTTTAATAAGATCTACTTCGCCTAATACAGCAGGCGCTAATTCAATTGTTTCTGCCTTTAAGGTAACAACTCCCATTTGTGGTTTTCTTACATTTAGATTTTTTACGCCTTCATCTGCTGTAATAATTACCTCATCTAAAGTGGTTGGATCTTCTTCAACTTCAATATTTAACTTTATATCTTTAGTAAGCGTTATTTCTTTCTGTATCTCTTTGTAGCCTAAATACGAAACTATTAATATATACGTTCCCTTGGGTGCTGTAATAGAATAAAAGCCATACTCGTTTGTAGTTGTGCCCATTGTTGTACCTTTTAGGTAAACCGATGCTCCAAATACAGTTTCGCCATTTATTACATCACTAATGCTTCCTCTTATGGTGTATTCCTCTTGGGCAAATAACGCGGTGTTAATTAAAATAAAAAGAAATGATAAAATTGATTTATTGAATAATTGATTTGAATATTCCATGTATAATTTAATTGTTTTTAAATAGATTTTTTTGTTCTGACGGTAAGGTTAAAAGGTTCACTCTTGGCTATGATAAATGACTAGCTTTGATAGTACTACAAAAGAACGAATTGTCAATGTACAAGATTATTCACCTGTTGTCCAGAGTGCTTATTCTGTACCAATTATCTTTTTTCAGCAATTGAATTCTTGAATTGTGCCTAGGGCAATCCTTTGATTTTCTTGAAATTAGCATTAAATGAAGACTTAGAGCTAAAACCAACTTCTGTCTCCATACCAAAAAGGGTAAAATGGGCATATTGGTCGTTTTGCATGCTTTTTGCAAAGGTGTTTACCTTTTGGCTATAGACGTTATTTTCATCTGTTTAAAATTTTATAGTTTGCTGAAAATGAAGAAACTAAAAATTTCTGCACATTTAGGAATTCGCATAAAAAATTTAATCATGTCGGTTGGCATGCAATGATGAAATTTGTTTATGCTCATTTCATATCCTTAATTGTAAAATATTGCTTCCTTAATTTTTTTTATTAACTCAGTTATTTTAATAGAGTTAGTGTCTATAGATTCATTTTTATCTCCATAAGGCTCATAGGTTCTTGGGCTAGTAACATTAAATAAGCCAATTGTAGTCGTATTTGTAGACGCTGATAAATGCATAATACCACTATCCGCTCCAATAAAAACGACAGAATTTTCAATTATTGAGGCTATTTCTCTAAGGTTTTTACTATAAAAATGTGTACTCTTAAAATTGATTTGAGATACATTTTCAAAGGGCAATATTTCTAAAATATTAAAATCAGTAAACTCAGTTTTTAGTTCTTTATAAAACTCTAACCACCATTTTTCTGGGTGACATTTAGCTCCGGTAGCAAAAGTGAAAATGCAAATAGTTTTTTTGTTGCCATTAAATAACGTTTTAATAAGTTGATTTCCTTTTTCTATTTCTTGGCTGCTTAGTTTTATTGATAGCTTTGGGTAATTATGGTTAAAGTCTTCTGATGGGTTCAAAAATCTTCTTAAATTATATACAGGGATTTTTGCAATATGCTCAGGTTTATTAAAATTAGTAGTACCAGAGTTATAAATTTTGAATTTAGCTCTTGATAATTTAACAAATATTTTGCTTGAATTTGAGTCTTCACATCCCACTATTGCAATGTCGTATTTATTTGAGATTAGACTTATAGACTTTTTTAAATAGTCTAAAATATTGTTAAATGGTTTTTTAGGAAGGTTGTAAATTGTCTCTACATAATGATATTTAGAAAGTAATATGGAAGAAAGGTTTCCATTAACTACTAAATGTATTTTACAGTTTGGAAATTGTTTTTTTACCTCTTGTATTAAAGGGGTTATTAAAAGTTGATTACCCAGCCTATGATTTGGCCTTGTAATTAAAACTTTAATTTCCGAATCTTTAGGAAGGATTTTTATCAGATCAATTCTTTTAGAGTTTCTAAAAGAACCCGTTAGTACCTTAAATATTTTATTTTTTAATGGATTTAGCTTTGTAATCGACATTTTTTTGGAGGATTTAAATTCCCTACAAAGAACGAAACAGGAAGGGGCAAGATTCTTTACCTGTTCTCTAGAGTGCTTATTCTGTACCAATTATCTTTTTTTTAGCGATTGAATTCTTGAATTGTGTCGGCGTCAGTCCTTTGACTTTCTTAAATGTAGCATTAAAAGAAGACTTGGAACTAAAACCAACTTCTGTTGCTATCCCAAAAAGAGTATAATGGGCATATTGGTCGTTCTGCAGGTATTTTACAAACGCTTCAACCCTATATTCATTGACAAAATCCTGAAAACTGATGTTCATATGTACGTTAAGAACTTCAGAAATATATTGCCTTGGAATATTCAATTTTTTTGAGACACTATGGATTGATAACCTGTGGTCTAGATAAAGTTTTTCCTTTTCCATTATTTGTATTAAGGCGTTTTTATATTTTTCAATCAATTCGGGCGTTAGGATAGACGATTTGTACTTGGTGACCTCAGCATTTGGTATGAGTTCTTTTGGCTTACTTATCATATAAAAGGTAATAAAATAGAACAAGAATGCGACAACAAGAAGCAAATAGGAATTAAAATCGTCATCACCGGAAAAAACAATAGGCGCCAACTCAAATAAATCTAGAAGGCCGTTTATATACGAAATGCTCAATATTAAAACAATAGGGGCAACAAAGTAAAGAATCCAATTAGTCCTTTTAGTTTTAAGTAAGTTGTATAAAATATAGATTAAGTAGCTCAAAAACACGAATTCTATTAACGTCTCTATTATCTCTAAAAAATCGTTTTCCCCGTCCGAAATCATTTCCAATGTTTCACTTAAAAACAAAAATATACTAGGTAAGAAAAACAAATAGTCTCTTTTCAAAAAGGTCTCTCTGTCAGAATTAAAGTACTTGAAGTATAAAAAAAGAAATGTTAGAAACAACGAGCTGTCAAATAAGAACCAATCTGTGTCATCTATAAAAAGGTTGTTATCATCATCACCAATTATGTATAACAGTATGGATGTAATGCTCCCAAAAAAGAGCCAAAAAGTTGTTTTTCTGTAATTCGTTCTACTTCTATAAAAAATAAATAAAATAAAAAGACCTTGTAGTAAGGCAACTATTTGTATGATTTTAAGCATCGGTTAAAAGTTTAATTATATTATGAAGTATTGAGATGGTCTAGTTGCCTTGGACAGCTTTCTTGATAAAGTGAACTTGCAACAAAAACTTCTTAAACATCATCCAAAAACTTTCTATTCTGTATAGTACTCTTCTTAAATTGGGTAGGTGTCATTCCAGTAACCTTTTTAAATTGGTTACTCAAATAGGCGACGCTACTATAGTTAAGTTTAAAAGCTATCTCGCTCAAGGTTAATTCGTCATAAACGATGAGTTCTTTTATACGCTCTATTTTCTGATTAATTATATATTGTTCAAACGTAATACTTTCAACCGATGAGAAAAGGGAACTTAAGTATTTATAATCTAGATGTAATTTTTCACTTATATAATCTGCCCATTTAATATCCAATTCCACTGATGAGTGATGTATTTTTTCCACCACCAAAGTTTTCATCTGTTCTATAAGTTGGCTTCTACGATCGTTGATTAAGCTAAAGCCAGAACCTTGAAGTGCTTCAGAAAACGTGTTTTTAGCTTCCACACTTAGAGGCGTTGTTAATTCAACTTCACCCAATTTAATTGAGCCAAATGGAATCCCCAACTCTTGTAAAATACTTGATACTGCCGAGATACATCTTGGACAGACCATGTTTTTTATGTGAATAATAGAACTCATTTTTTAAAATAATTTTAGCCCTGCTTTTGAAAGAGAATAATAATATGCGGCAATAACAGCAATTATAAATATTATAATGATAGCTAGTATACCTATAATTTTATCTTTTCTTGAAATATTACTTTTTACTTGACGCTTGTTCTTTTCGGATTTTCTTCTATTTCTTCTACTTTCACTCATCATCAATTTTCTTTAAAACTTAAAAGCTTTAAAATTTTTATTAAGACAGGCTATTTAAATCATTGTTTGCTTTATTCTATAGTCGCTTTTACTTCACCACAGGTTAACATGGCTTCTCCGTAATAAGGATTCCTAATTTCTTTTTCTAAACTCAACCAGTATGCGCCCTTGTTATTATCTGCCATTGGACAGAATTCGCTATATACTTTTTGGTTAATTCCAAAAAGCTTTACACTGCTTATCATATGAGCGGAAAGATGTTTAAAATGTCCTCTTTGTGTTGCTATTTCCAGGCTATTTTCAATAGCATTGGCTGAAGCTTTCAATTCCTTTTGAATAGTCATCCAATGGTTATGTGCTTTTTCATCAGATAATAATTTCATATCCACTTTTTTCAATGACTGGTTTATTTGTTTTCCTGCTAGTTGGGCGCCATTGGCATCATCATTAACCAAGGCATCTTTTAAAAGGATGTAATCATCGAAAACCTGTTTTAACTGTTTTTGAAATTTATTAGACACATCAATCCTTTCGTTCATTTGCGAGTGATTGGTTTTATCCATTTTATCTCCAGCATTATCACCTTGCATTCCCAAATGCCCTTCGTGTCCGGTTGTTGTTTTACCTCCTTCGGCGTTCATCATAGACTTTTTACCCTGCAACTGGGCTGCCGCATCAACCGTAAACGTTCCGTTAGTTACCACTTCATCTCCGTTTTCAAGACCTTCAAGAATAGTGTAGTTATCCCCGTTGGCATTGCCTAACAGAACTTCCCTCATTTCGAAAACAGACTCATTTGGTTTTGTTTTGATATAGACAACAGAGCGTTCTCCTGTCCACATAACGGCAGTAGCTGGAACAGTAACTGTGCTTTTAGAGCCAGATTGAATCCCTTCAACTTTCCCTTCAACAAACATTCCTGGCTTAAACTTGTCTTTTTTATTATTTAATACAGCTCTTACAACTATGGTTCTAGTCGCAGAATTTAATAATGGGTCAATGAATGAAATTTTTGCATCAAAGACTTCATTACGATAGGCGTTTGTGGTAATCTTAATAGTCTGTCCTTCTTTTAATAGCGCAATTTGATTTTCATAAGCATCAAATTCTGCCCAAACGGTATTAAAATTTGCAATCTTATATAACGGCTGCCCTTGCTTTACATAGTCGCCTTCTTCTACCATCTTATGAGTTACTGTTCCAGAAACTGTAGCAAATACAGGAAAGTATTCTTGTACCTTACCCGCGTTTTCAATGGTATTAATTTGCTTTTCTGAAAGCTTCCAAAGTTTCAATTTATTGCGTACTGCCTTGTAAAGTTCGGGTTGTGATTCTTTTAGTGATGAAGCGGTTAGTAGTTCTTGCTGTGCAGCAACTAATTCTGGCGAATAAATGGTTGCCAATCGTTGACCAGCTCCAACACGTTCTCCCGTAGAATTAACGTATAGTTTTTCAATTCTTCCACCAAAATAGGTTACTTGAACGGCATTGGATTCTTCATTAGTCATAATCTTACCAGATAACTTTAAAGAATTATCTCCCATTTGTCCTTGTCCCACAACGGATGTTTGGATATTAGCCAAAGCCATTGCATTTTCGGTCATTTTAATTTCGTTAGCATTAAGACCGTCTGCACCAGTATCGGCAGGGATTAAGTCCATTCCGCATATAGGACAGTCTCCAGGTTCTGGTTGCATTATTTGTGGATGCATTGAACAGGTCCACATTTGATTAGAAGCAATTTCTTCCGAATGATTGTGGTCGTCTGTAACCTTATTTGTTGCAGTATCAGCAGAACCTCCACCGAATATTAGAAAGCCGCCTAAAAGGCCAACAATCAACGCAACACCTATGTAAATAATGTTTTTATTCATAATATTACTTTTTTGTTCTCTTATTTATTTTTCTAATTGTAGGTGAGGATGTATACCACAGTAAAAATCCACTGAGTACTGTTATTAATCCTAAAAGTGAAAAAGCTCTTAGAACTATTGTATTAAAATTATCTCGCCCTTGATAATCCATCGTGTGCGTCATCCATAAGAAGTCGAACCAGCGCCAATCTCGATGGCGTACTGTTTGAAAAGCTCCATTTTCAATGGCAACGTAAGCTTTAAGATTTTCATCAGTTTTATATGAAATCTCATAAGCTGGTAGAGGCCTTCCTCTGTATTCGTGGTGGTCGCTTACAGTTTCAATCCTCCGTATTTTGTCTAATTTTAAATCCGGTAACATATAGCGTTCAGCTACTTTGATTGCTTCTTGTTCTGTAATTCCATTCTTTTTATTGCCTGAAACCGCATTGTACAGATTGTTCTCATTTATCCAATAATAGGGTTCGCCGGCTATTTCCAACAGTTCCAAGTTTTGAATTGGTTCTTTTAAATTTAGTTGAGCAGTACCTAACAAATTATTAAAGGACGTTTGTTTTGGTTTCTCCTTTTTAAATTGGTCACCGTGGATGTCATCAATATCTGTCCAACTAAAATATAGACCGCTAATCGTCCACATTAGGAATTGGATACCTAAAAAGAGGCCCAAATAACGATGCGCTTTTCTTATTTTTAATGCTGTATGTCTATTGACCATCTTATTGGTTTAATTTGAAAGGAAAGCTAATCGTTACCTTTTCCCAAGCAAGAGAAATAGTACCTTCTGTTTCACTTAACTTATTTACTTTATATTCTAAATGCTCCGTAATTTCATCTGTAATAATTGGTGTCACTTTAAATCGTATTACATCATCTTTTTCATCGTAATCATCTTTTCCGTGCTGATTCCAATTTTTATTAATCATTATAGTCCAATCCTCTTTTGATGGTATTGTAAAAAATCCATATTTACCTGCAGGTAGTACTTTTCCATCAATGGTCAAATCTTTATTAGTTTCTAACCAAGTGGCCATATGTGCACCTGCTTGCCAAACATTATTGTAACCAACTAATCCACCGAAAATAATTCGCCCCCTAACCCCAGGCGATGAATAATCAATATGAATATGCGCATCACCGACCATTCCCATAGTTGAAGTATGTGGACTTAATACTTTTTTTGGTGGCTTAGATGAAGTTTCAGTTTTTGATTGCTCTAGAATTGTTTCGGTTTCTTTTGTTTTTTGCTTACAAGACACAAAAAGAAGCGTGCACAACAATAGGGTAAAAAGAATACGTAGTCTCATATGATTTTATTTTTTATTTCTTGAAGAAGAATGTGTTTTGATGATTTTCCATTTTTCACCTATTTTCTTTAGAATGGAAGTTGCTACGCCTTTTTTAGCTATAGTTCTACTTTCACCTTTATCATTGGGCTTCAATACAATGGTATAAACATACGTTTCTGTTGTAAATGCATAATTGCCATCAACCTGAACATCGATTTCATAATCTGAAAAAGTAAAGCTTTTAAAGTGTCCCAATTCTGGCCCCAAATGATGTTCTATGTAATGCGCATAAGAACCTTCTACACCTCCGGATTCAAACACTTTAGAATCTTCGGTAAACAACTCAAATGTTCCTTCGGTCGTTAAGTTTTGTAAAGCGTCCTTGTATGATTTCATTACTTCGATAACGTCTTGCTTATCTGTCGTATCCTTACTGTTTTGTGCATTGGTAAAATTGACTGTTGTAATGAGAATAGTTATTAGTGTAATTAATTTAAGTACTTTCATAATTATAGTTTTTAAAAGGGTTATTTGTTAACGTGTATTCTATTAATATTGGCAATACCAAAAACCAAAACAAAAAAGCTCAAGAATACTTCCATCATTACCAAGAGTTTACCAGAAATTGTTAATGGTACTATATCACCAAAGCCAACTGATGAAAATGTGATTAAGCTGAAATACATAAACTCAAAGAATTCCATAAAAAATGAGCCATTAAGTGATATGGCAGATTTAAAGTTTTCAGAATTTAGCACGTACAGCGCTTGATAATCTGCTGAAAACGACAGGATAATCAAAACAATTAATACAGCAAATAATGTAAGAACATGTGTAAGTTGATGACTTTCGCCTATTATTTTGCTTAACTGTATAAAAGTGAGCCTCACAATAAAGACCGTTTTGACTAAAGCCAACACAACAATTAAAAGAGGTAGAAATAAGCTATCAGGATTTTCATTAGCCCAAAACACATAACTTAATGACAAAGCAGTAATTACACTAGCAGTGAGTAATACTTTTTTAAAAAGCTGTTCATAAAAGCCTTCATTTTTTATGTCTTCCATATTCACTTTATTAATCCTCTAATCAAATAATTGAAGTGCCAACGCACCAACAGTTATTATAATCAGTATTGCATATATTATATAATTGAACCATTTTTTAACTACAGATTTTTCTTCTTTGCGATGGCATCCGTCTTTGCAACAATCTTTCATTATTTTATTTTGTTGTTGTTTCATTTTTAAATAATACCTGAAAATGAGAGTTAGACAGTATTCCATCAATCAAAAAAATAAGTCCCTCTCTCAAATTCAAGTATCTTCCACTAAACTTCTCTTTTTAAACTTTTTGTTTGCCTGTCAAAGGAAGAGAGATACTATTATTCTAGGGGGATTTAATCTCTCTCCCTTATGCAGGCTGCTATTAACCAAATCAACTTCTCTTTTTCAATTATCTTGTGCCTGACTTGGGAAGGAACTAACACTAACCATCAACGTTGTTTTCCTTCCCACGACAGGACTTAATGACTATTAATATCTCCTTAAGCCTGGAACCATTCTGTTAACTAATAAACCAGAAAGATTTCAAAACTTAAGGAAGGGGATTATTTAATTAATAGTCCTTTTAACTTTCCCGCAGGTAAGCATTTTATTACCATAATATGGGTTTTTAACTTCTTTATTGGTGCTTAACCAAGAGCCTCCACCATCATACATTGGGCAAAACTGCTCGTACAGAGTGCTTTTTGCACCTGTAATTGCTACCATATCTGAAATATCCTTGCTTAAGGTTTTAAAATGTTCTCTTTGGTGACCTATATCACTTTTTGCAATATGTTCTGCGTGCTCAGTGGCATCTTCAATAATATCAGCTAATTCTTTTTGCTCTTCTACCTTATACTTTGACTTGTCAAAAGCTTTTAATGAAGTTGCCATTTTCGTACCCGCTTCAGCGGCTGTCTTTGAATCATCTGACACCAATGCTTCCTTTAAGTTGAAATAATCCAATAATATTGCTTCTGCTTTTGCATCGCTATTCTTATTCATCATTTTACTGTGTTCCATTCCATCATTGTTCATGCTCTTTTTTTCCATCTTATCATGATCATGATCATGATTATGCCCATGCTGTGCATTGGTAAAAGAAACTGCTAACAATAGCATCAATGCTATATTCTTTTTTAAATTTTTCATCTTATCTTTTTTTAATTATAAACTGTCTTTTAAATTTTCCATATACTTAATAACCTGTTGAATTTCTTCTTCTGAAAAAGCTGCCTCTTTGTGAATCAAAGTATAAGAATCCATAGGCATTTCACCACTTTCAATTTGTTTTATAATGGATCTTAACTTGCTTGCTTTTCTTCTACTCGATAGGGAATCCCACTCATTGAAGTTTAACTCTGCTTTTCCTTCTTTGATATGGCCTTCTAGAAACCAAGCTACAGGTTGCACCTTGTTGTACCAAGGATACTGTGTGTTGTTACTGTGGCAATCATAACAAGAGACTTGCAATTTGTTCTTGATATCGCTAGGGACATCATTTACCAACATAAAGTCGGTTTTTGGAACACCATCGCTTTGATTACGTTCTACAGGCATAAACTGTATGCCTACAAAAGCAACCAACAATACTATTGCTATGATTTTTACAGCCTTCATTTAATTGATTTCTTTTTGGACTTTTCCGCAGGTTAACATTTTACTTCCGTAGTATGGATTTTTAATATCCTCATTCATACTTAACCAAGCGGTACCACCATCGTACATTGGACAAAATTGCTCATAGAGCTTTTTATCTGTTCCTGTAATCGCAACCATATCTGTCATATCCTTGCTCAATACTTTAAAATGCTCACGTTGGTGCGCTATATCACTTTCAGAAATATGTTCTGCGTGCTCAACTGCATCTTCAATAATATCTTTTAAATCGTCCTTTTGACTTTCTGAATAATTTGATGAGATATCTAGGCTACGTAAAGTTTTTGCCAGAGTTGCCCCAAGTGCTTTAGCCTTTGCGTTATCATCTGATACTAAAGCATCTTTAAGATTGAAGTAATCATTTAATACAGCTTGTGAATTGCCATTTCCACCCATTGCCATTTCCTTTTTATCACCATCGTGATGACCATCACTGTTATTGTGATTCAATTTTGAATGGTCTTCATCAGCACTCATTTCAGAATGATGCCCATCTTCATTATTGTGTTCTTTTTTTGCATCTTTACATGATGTTACAGTTAAGGTCGCAAATGCTATTGCTAAAATCCCCATTGATAATTTTAATTTTCTCATTTTTATTTGATTTAGTGTTAATTTTATTTAAAGTTTTTCTATTACGTTTTCCAGCATTGCACTTATTTCATTTGCAACATCATTCAATTCTTCATTTTCTACAGCCTGCATCGATACCATTGGGTTTACAGCAGCAACTTCAATAATACCTTTATCAACTTCCTGTACTATAACATTGCAGGGTAACATGGTTCCAATTTTATCTTCTGCTTGTAATGCTTGATATGCATAGGGCGGATTACAAGCACCCAATATCCTATACTTTTTAAAGTTACATCCAGTTTTTTCTTTAAAGTTGCTGATATATCAATATCTGTAAGTATTCCAAAACCTTCTTCTTTTAATCCTTTTGTAACTTTATCAATAACCTCTTCAAAAGTGCCATTGACTGTTTTATTAAAATAGTAGTTCATCTCTTTGTTTTTTATAATTAAAATCTTATTGATAATCCGCCTCCTGCTCCAAAACGATTGTCATAGCTCGCCATAAGCGAAAAATTTCTTGAAAGCATATATTCTGCTCCTGCATTCCAAACAGTTTCAGACATATAGTCTCTATTAGTAGGTAAATTATTAACCAACCCTAAATCCAACTGATATTCATAGTATCCAAAAATTGAAAGCTTAGGAAATATCATTACACTTCTGCCAAGTCCTATTCTTGGTCTTAACTCATTATCAATTCTAGCATCGAGTGCAAATAAATACGGTGTTAAATAGCGCACCCCAACAACAGCCGTAGTTTTGAACTCATTGAAGCTATCTTCTATTTCATTCTCAATATTTACACCACCAAATACCCTTAAATAATCGTGCAAGTATCTTTCATAGGTTACTTCTGCTTCCAAATTTTTATTCCAACCATATTCAATAGATGCGTTAAATTGATTCCTCAAATTGGAAGTTGTCAAATTAATTGTAGTATTATGTGAAGCAATATCAGCCATTCCCCAAGAGTAGTATCTATCGGTCTCTGCCACAATAATAGAAGCTGGATAGTCTTTCATTCTTTCATCGCGTGGCGTGTCATAGCTAAATACGCGAGCCATACCACCCATCATATGATACAATACGTGACAATGAAAAAACCAATCACCATACTCATCACCATAAAACTCAATGGTAACTTCTTGCATTGGCGGTACATTTACCGTATGCTTGAGTGGTGAATATTCTCCATTTTTATTAAGCACTCTAAAGAAATGTCCGTGTAAATGCATAGGGTGATGCATCATTGTTAAGTTATTTAATGTTATTCTGGTAACCTGACCTCCTTTTATCTTTATATTATCTGTTTCTGATAAAGGAACACCGTTCATACTCCAGATATATCGTTGCATATTTCCTGTTAGATTCAAAAGGATTTCTTTCACAGGGGCATCTTTAGAATAGGTTGTTTTTTTAGGTGACTTTAAATAATCATAATTATATTCTGAATACATATCCATTCCATTCATCTTGGATGTATTCATTGGGTTTTTAGAATGGCCCATTGACATTGAATCTTTAGGCTTCTCCATTTTCATTTCCAAAATGCTCTTTTCTTTCTTCATATCCATTTTCTCTTCTTTCATTTTTGAATGATCCATCTTCATAGCTAAATTCATATCCATTTCCTGGATGTTAGTCATCTGCATACCATATTTATCTTTCATTTCTAAACGCTCATCTTTACTTGGACGATACTTTAATGCGTGCGCTCCCATTTTCATATCCATTTTCGCCATTTTTTGCATCATTCCAATTTTATCTGGCCTCGGAATATCTTGTGCACTCAAAATTTTGCCATTTCCAAAAAAAGCGGAAGCTGTTCCTGAACCATCTTGTGCTGTGATTTTGAACTCGATCTTTCCTTCTTCAGGAATGGTTACAATAAAATCGTAAGCTTCTGCTATCCCTATAAAGGTTTTGTTCTTTTTAACAGGTACAATGTCAAGACCATCAGCCGAAACTAATAATGGGTCTTCACCACCAAAAGTCATCCAAAAAGAAGTAGAAGCGCCACCGTCAATTATCCTCAATCTTACTTTTTCTCCAGGCTTAAACTCTGGATATTCTATAGACTGTTTGCCATTAATTAAAAAGGCAGGATAGTATATATCGGCTATGTCCGCTCCTTCCATACGTTGCTTCCAGAAATTGAGCTGTGCTCCAAAAGCCCCTCTTGCAATTACTTGATTTAGAGGTGTTCCTGTACCTTTTCTTAAGTTATACCATTCTGTACCACGTTTTAAGTTGCGCAATACATCTAATGGTTTTTCATTTGTCCAATCGGATAACATCAAAACCAATTCCTTATCGTATTCCAAAGTTTTTTCTTTAGGCTTAATAACAAAAGAGCCATATACACCGCTTTGTTCTTGAAGCATCGTATGTGAGTGATACCAATAGGTTCCTGATTGTCTTATGGCAAATTCATATTTCAAAGTATGCCCAGGCTCAATGGGTGGTGTATTTAAAAAAGGAACCCCATCATAAAAATTAGGTAATAAAAGGCCGTGCCAATGAATGGATGTCTCCACACTCATCTCATTTTTAACATAAATAACCGCATATTCACCTTCTGTAAATTCTAATGTTGGCCCAGGGATACTACCGTTAATAGTCATCCCTTTTACATCTTTCCCTGCCTTATTGACTATTGCTTCGTTAATGGTAATTGTATATTCCTTTACTGGTAAATTATCAACGTTACCCTCAATAGACTGTCCAAAAACAGTACTGAACGGAATTAGTAAAAAGTATATGAAGTGTTTTAAACGTTTCATTTTTTAATTAATTAAATAGTTTATCAACGCAGATTTTACATAATAGCCTTTTGTGGATTCGATAAGATTGATTTGAAATTTAAGCTGTAACTCTTGTATATCGAGTACGTCATTAAAGTCAATAGTACCAGTTTCATAATTCTTAATTAGAATTCCTTCAGCATCATTAGCTTGTTTTAAATTATCTGTTTGTACATTAAATTTTATCCTTGTCGTATTTCTGTCATATTGAGCTTGCGCTAAAAGTGTTTCTAGCTTATTTAATCTGTCTTCCTTTTGAGATTTAATTTCTAATTGTTTTAGCTCGTTTTGTTTTGTAACCGACTTGTATTTATTGTTAAAAATTGGGATTGAAATTGATACCATAGGCATCACAATATCTTTTCCGTTATCGGTAAAATTCATATCTGGCCGTTCCGAAACTGGCACATAATCTAAACCAAAACCAATATTGGGTGCACTTTCTTTTTGGTTCAACAACTCTGCTTCTTCAATAGATTCATATAATTTATCGTACTTGATAAGTTCTGGGTTGAGCCTTAGATTATCTGCTAAAAGGGATATATCTTGATCTGGAATCATCATTTCTTCAACTACAACTACTATAGTTTCTTCGTTACGATTTAAAAGATTATTAAAAGCTACTTGCTCTGCTTGATAATCCTGTTCTAAAACTTCCTTTTGCTGTACTAGTTCATTTTGCCTTATTTGTAGACGAAGCACATCAACCGCTGATGCCTTACCAACTTCTACAGAAGTTAATGCAAGGCGTTCATAGGTTTCCAAAAGCTCAATATTCTTATCTAGAACTATCTGTTTTGCTCTAATGGCGTATAATTTGTAGTAGGATTGGGAAACAGATAAAGCAAGTTTTCTTTTTGCGACTACGATATCTATATATTGAGTTTCTGCTAATGAGCTTGCATAGTTCTCTCTTGCCGTTATGGTACCAAACCAAGGCAACATTTGAGAAACCGAAAAACGTGCACGCTGCGCACCTGTTCGTGTCTCTGGCTCACTCACAAAATATCCAGCACTTACCGTTGTATTTGGCAACGTATTGACCTCGTTTACTTTTTCTTCCGCAATATTGTAACGCAGCTCAAAAGCTTGAATTTCTGGATTATTCTTTTCGGCTTCCTGGATATAGGATGCCAAATCTTGCGCATTCGTTTTCGTTAAAGCGAAAAAAGCAAGTACTATTACAATTATATATCTCATTTTGTAGCTCTTTTTAATTGAAATTCTTGTTTCCAGCTAAATAAAACTGGGACAACAAACAGTGTTATAAGTGCAATTAACATCCCTCCAAAAGATGGAATTGCCATTGGAATCATTATATCACTACCTCGTCCTGTTGACGTGAGAACGGGTAATAAAGCAAGAATGGTTGTTGCCGTTGTCATTAAACAAGGCCGAATACGCTTTTCTCCAGCTTCAACCACAGATGCCCGAACCCCTGTCTTGTCTGTAGGTCTATTTTTATCAAAGGTTTGTGTGAGGTATGTGGCCATTACCACACCATCATCAGTTGCAATACCGAAAAGTGCAATAAAACCTACCCAAACCGCGACACTCAAGTTAATAGGATGCATTTGGAATAGGTCTCGTAGATTCTCTCCAAAGAAGTTGAAGTTTAAAAACCAATCTTGACCATAGAACCAAATCATTAAAAATCCACCAGCAAAGGCTACTGCAATACCTGTAAAAACCATTAATGACGTTCCGACTGAACGGAACTGGAAATAAAGAATTAGGAAAATAATTGCTAGTGCAAGAGGTACAACAACACCAAGAGTTTTCTCTGCACGTAATTGATTTTCGTAAGTACCTGTGAAACGATAATTAATTCCTTTTGGTACGATAAGTTCACCACTATCAATTTTTTCTTGAATACGGGCTTGAGCATTTTCAACCACATCTACCTCAGCATAGCCATCTAACTTATCAAATAGAACATAGCCCACTAAAAAAGTATCTTCACTTTTTATAATTTGTGGACCTTGTTCATAACGAATGGTAACAAGTTCGCTTAATGGTACTGGGACTCCCTTTTCAACAGGAACATAAATATCTTTTAAATCATTTGGGTTTGCCCTTAATTCCCTTGGATAGCGAACACGAATGCCATAACGTTCTCTTCCTTCAACAGTTTGTGTAAGAACCATTCCACCCACAGATACTTGTATGACTTGTTGAACTTGTTCTATAGTAATACCGTAACGAGCAAGTCGGTCTCTATCGATATCCAACAACAGATAAGGTTTACCTACAATTCTGTCCGCAAAAACGGCTTCATCCTTAACACCATCCGCTTGTTTTAAAATATCTTCCAATTGCACTCCAAAGGCTTCAATCTCATTTAAATCTTGTCCTTTCACCTTAATACCCATTGGTGCTCGCATACCAGTTTGCAGCATCACCAAACGTGTTTCAATAGGTTGCAATTTGGGTGCTGAAGTAACTCCTGGAAGCTTTGTAACCTTTACGATTTCCTTCCAAATATCGTCTGGGGATTCAATTTCAGACCTCCAATTTCTGTAATATTCACCATCATCATCTGGTATCAGTTGAGAACGATGAACAGAAAATGGATCTTTGATTTTGGAAATATCATAGTCGGCGGCTTCATTGACTTCGCTATTCGGGTTTATAATTAAACTTCCATCTTTCAGAATAAACAGTCCGTCCCCGTCTACCTTAAAACGTTGCCTTTTTCTTTTTTCATTTAGAATATATTCAGACTTGTACTGAATGACATTTTCATACATTGACAAAGGTGCAGGGTCTAAAGCGGATTCTGTACGACCAGATTTACCTACTACAGTTTCAATTTCCGGGATGCTAGCCACTGCCATATCCAATTGTTGTAACACGCGCTTATTTTCCTCAACTCCAGCGTGTGGCATTGATGTAGGCATTAAAAGAAAAGAGCCTTCATTAAGGGATGGCATAAATTCCTTACCCGTATTTTGCATTATCAACACTCCAAAAATTACAATTGCTGTAGGTACCGAAAGAAATAAGAGCTTATTTCGCAATGCCCAATTTAAGATTCGCACATAGTAGTTTCTGAAAAGCGTAAACACACCCAAAAGACCAAAACAGATTAGACCTACAAAAATTAAATTAATTAAGATGCTTCTATCTACTCCTAATGGCCTCCAATATTCTGCTAATAAAAAAATGATGGCGAAAGCAGACACAAATATGTTAATAATGTTGGCGCGTTTTGATGTAATCTTTTCTTTTAGTGAAAGGAAGCCTACAACACCATAGGCAACTAATATTAGCCCAAGTGGATAACCCAAAATAATTGCGATGATACCTATAATAATCAATGCTCCATTTAGCATATAACTAAAAGAAGTTTTTATATTTCTTTTCTTAAAGAAATATGCTGCAAAAGGTGGAATTAAAAATAACGCCACAATTAGGGACGCGGTTAAGGCAGAAGTTTTGGTGAATGCCAACGGTCTAAACAATTTACCTTCAGCACCAATCATCGTAAATACAGGAATAAAGCTTATAATAGTAGTCATTACCGCTGTCAATATAGCTCCAGATACTTCAGCTGTTGCGTTATACACTACAGTATTCATTGGTAGCTTTTCATCATTTTCATCAATATGCCGTAGCACATTTTCTGACAGTATAACACCCACATCGACCATTGTACCAATAGCAATAGCGATACCTGATAATGCTACGATATTTGCATCGACATTAAATAGCTTCATTGAAATGAAAACCATTAATACTGCAACAGGTAACAATCCAGAAATCAATACCGAAGCTCTTAAATTAAATACCATTATTATAATCACGAAAATGGTAATTAAAATTTCTAATGTAAGGGCTTCGTCCAGTGTACCCAATGTTTCTTGAATGAGTTCTGTTCTATCATAAAAAGGGACAACGGTTAATTGTGATGTCCTTCCATCACTTAATGTTTTTGATGGTAGCCCAGAACTTAACTCGTTAATTTTTTCTTTTACATTATTGATGACCTCCATTGGATTAGCACCATAACGGGCCACTACAACACCACCAACAACTTCAGCCCCTTCTTTATCCAAAAGGCCTCTTCTAGTAGCTGGTCCGTGGGAAACTTTGGCAATGTCTTTTAAGCGTATAGATGTAAAATTTTCTGATGTTACCACAGCATTTTCCAAATCAGCAATAGATTTAACATAGCCTAAACCACGAATGAGATATTCTGCTTGATTGATTTCTAAGGTTTGTGCCCCTACATCTTGATTACTCTGTTTAACCGCTTTGACAACCTCGTTCAAGCCAATTTTATACTGTCTCATCAGCTCTGGGTTGACATCCACTTGGTATTCCAAAACGTAGCCACCGATAGAGGCGACTTCTGAAACACCACTTGCCGACGATAGTGCATATTTCACATAGAAATCTTGAATGCTTCGCAACTCCTGTAAATCCCAACCACCGGTTACATTGCCGTTTTCATCACGCCCTTCGAGGGTATACCAATAAATTTGTCCAAGACCGGTTGCGTCAGGTCCTAAAGCTGGATTTACTCCATCCGGAAGCAATCCGGCAGGTAAGGAATTCAATTTTTCAAGAATACGACTTCGGCTCCAATAGAATTCGATATCCTCTTCAAAAATGATGTAGATACTTGAAAACCCAAACATAGAAGAACTACGAATGGTTTTTACACCGGGTATACCGAGAAGCGATGTGGTTAATGGATAGGTAATTTGGTCTTCAATATCTTGTGGTGAACGACCATCCCATTTAGTGAATACAATTTGTTGGTTTTCACCGATATCAGGTATAGCGTCTACTGCTACAGGATTTCGTGGAAGTGAGCCTGTGTTCCATTCAAATGGTGCATTCACAACACCCCAAGCTACAAATAAAGCCAGCAGTAAAACGGCTACCAGTTTATTTTCTATTAAAAATTTGATGCTTTTATTCAGCATAAAAATGAGTTTTAAGTAATTATGATTCTAATTGAAAAACCAACAAAAAGCGGTTTAGTCCTAACAAATTAATGCTGGACTACACGTAATAATTACTTAAAAATCAAATGAGGAAAGTTTGGTCTAAAACTTGAACGTCCCTGACCAAGGGAGGTGGAGAGTAATCTCTAAAAGAGATATTTTCTGTTTGTAATTCTGTAAATAGATTTACGTAAGAGTAGATGAAAGTGGCAACTAATATCTGTTGCTCTTTATCTAACTTATCAAAAGAAATTTTTAGATTATCTTGACCATCAACAACGAGCTGTTCATCGCTACAACAGTCTTTCTTAGTAATATCACATTCTGTTGAAGACGTTTTTTGCTGAACCTCCATACCACAAGATTCAACTTTACCAAACACTGAAGTATCCACAAGCACGTCACCACAATAATGGCTTTCAATAGTGAAAGACATTGTTGAGACAAACACTAAAAGTGCCATACAAAATGATACTATTTTAAAAAATATTGCCTTCATTTGTTTTGCAAAGCTACAAAAATTTTAACACTTTAATTTTGTTTAACATAAATTTAGATACATTGCTTAAGTAAAACACTACATTTTATTGGTTGATTTACTTAAATTTATTATGTATTCTACAAGGTCTTTAATATCCACAGGAGGATTACCATGGTCAAAGTTAGATGATTCGTTTATATCATTTTTGTAAAAAACTTTTAGTTGTGCGTGAGCAGCACCATCAAATTTTCGTTTCTCAGATGGGGCTTTCAAAGACGAGAGTTCTTTAAGTTTAATTTTATCTGCCAAATTCACTATTTCCCTCCATTGTTTATTACTTATTTTTACCGTATTGCTCTTTTTACCAGCTATATCTTCACTATAAACAAATGTCTTTTTGCTTACTTTCATTTTTTGATAAAAACCTCTAGAAATAACTTCATACTCTATAGAAAGATCATTTATTTTCTCTTGCGAAAATACTGATAGCCCTATAGTAAGAGCAACGAACATCATTAATACCTTTTTCATAATTTATTAGGTTACACGGCTTAAAAGTGAATTGACAAATCTAATTCGTCGGTTTGTGAAAAAATATGATAAAAATCATTTTTCTAAAAGTTCTATCTGCTATAGAAGTGATTCGGTTCAAGGTGAAAAGTAATTAAGAATAATTCTAAATAACTTTGATTTTTCAAATTAATATACATATTTTTGCTTCTTTATTTTTATTCAATCTAAATTAAAATAAACAATATGAAATATTACTTTTCCTTTTTAATGATTGCTATAAGTGGTGTAATCTGGTCTCAGAACGGAAGCAATGAAACAGACACAATTCAAAAACAAACCGAGAAACTTAAAGAAGTAATCATAATTGGTAATTCTATAATCGGAAGCCATTTTGAGGCTAGAAACAAAACTGGTTCAGCCAATTATATTTCCAAAAAGGATTTAAAAAAATTCTCTTATACCAACATCAATAGAATTTTACAGACCGTTCCAGGCATCAACATCTACGAAGAGGATGGATTTGGATTGCGTCCCAATATTAGTTTGCGTGGTACTTCGCCCGAGCGTAGCGCAAAAATTAATTTGATGGAAGATGGTGTGTTGATTGCACCCGCCCCTTACAGTGCACCGGCTGCTTACTATTTTCCTACTATTGGCAGAATGGAAGCCATAGAAGTGTTAAAGGGAAGCAGTCAAATACAGTACGGTCCCAACACCACTGGTGGTGCCATAAATATGATATCCTCTCGAATACCAGAAAATTTTTCTGGAAAAGTGTCGATTGCTGCAGGAAACTATAATTCGAGAAACACCCAATTGGTATTAGGCAATAGTTTTAAGAATTTTGGGTTTGTGACTGATTATTTCAACTACAACTCTGACGGTTTTAAGGATTTAGATGAAGGTGGCAATACGGGTTTTGACAAAACAGATTATTCGGCTAAATTTAGATTAAATACAGATTTGGATGCAAAAATCTATCAGTCACTTTTGTTTAAAATCCAATATTCAGAAGAAGAAGCGAACGAAACCTATTTGGGCCTGACAGATACTGATTTTGAAGAAAATCCTTTTAGAAGGTACAGGGCTTCTTCAGAGGATGTCATGACCGCCGAACACCAACAGTACCAGCTCACCCATTTTATCCGTTTGTCACCATCCATTGACATAAGGACAACAGGCTATCTCAATAAATTTAAACGAAATTGGTATAAATTAGATGATGTAAATTTGGACGAACGCGTAGGTATCAACAATATCTTGTCTTCACCAGAAAATTTTCCTTCTGAATATCAAACCCTCTTGGGTAACGA
>Ga0316208_1000985_pt1 | contig 29339 bp, 23 predicted proteins | sample 3monopyrite_MG_FD_204944 | JGI IMG/M metagenome (GOLD analysis project Ga0316208, IMG submission 204944) | Microbial mat bacterial communities from mineral coupon in-situ incubated in ocean water Damariscotta River, Maine, United States -... | ecosystem: Environmental > Aquatic > Marine >... | reverse complement strand
TGGGTCGCTTGGGAGATCAGGGATTGTGATTCGGGTCGGTTGTGCGACTTGCGTGCAATCGGGCCGGACCGAAGCGCGCCCGGCATACCTGGCGGCAGTCCTGAGTGTGCACCGGCCCCTGCGGGCGGTCGCACCATCCGTCTCGCTCCACGCCCTCTGCTCCCGAGAGTCGTAGCGCCGCTAGAGGGTCGGTCTTCTGGCTCCCGGATCAGCCGAGTCTGCACGCCTTCCCAATTCCGGATGGAATCAGTGGCTTGAATCGATCGATCCTGACCAAAGTAGGTTTGGTCAGCCTCGATCTCAATCAGATGTGCAGCTCGTCCCCGGTTACAGCGACGGGCTCGCGCCGGAATTTCACCGGCTTCCCGCAGGTCCGTTTCATTCCCATCCAGCTCGACCCCTCTTATGGGGTTGAACTCGAAGGGACGCTCCGTCCCAGTACCTCGGTCACTTGTCACTCGACTCGCGACCGAAGAAACACCCTCCACCGTCGGTGGCAGTCCTTCGGGTAGCCCAGAGGCAGGGCGCCTGCAAGAAGAGTGGGGTGTGATGTGCGTCTCGCTCGGGCCCGGGGGACCGCCGATGAACCCGTAAGTCGTAGGCAGAGATGGGGGAGTCCCCGAGGAGTTGCGTCGAAAGCTCAATATATCCGGAGGTTTGCCGAAACGACTAAAGACGATCCGTAGATCGGGTGTTCTCCCGTGCGCGGATTCGTCGAAGAGATTTCCGGGGGGCACGCGATGCCGCGCGTACAGCCATGCCGCAAGATAGAGGAGCAGCCGATCGTGGAAGTGAGCGAAGCGGTCAAGCGCCATAGGCGCGACGCGGGCTTTACCCTGATCGAGATGATGATCGTTGTGGCGATCATTGGAATCGTGACAGCGATGACGCTTCCGAACGTGACGCGCCATTGGGAGAATATCGCCGGTCGATCAGCGGCGAAGTCGGTCGCCGACGCCTTCAACGTGGCGCGCGCCCAGGCGATCCGGACGGGCAACAACCAAATCGTCTTCTTCGCAGTGGAAACATCGCCCGGCGTCTTCGCTGGGGACACCGCGGGAACGGCGCTGACCGGACATGGTGGCGACGCCGTTCCGATCCTTGTGCTCGATGATGGATCGCCGGGCTCGGCGAATCAGAATTGTGAGATCGATGCGAGTGAGACGACGGTCACGTTTCCCGCGCAGAACGGCGTGGGCTGGGGAGCAAACGCACCGCCTTCGACCGAGGAAGCACCGGACGATACCGGCACTTCGATTCCCGCGGATGGATCGAGCTTTCAGACTCCCGCCGGCGCGCTCACCACCTGGGTGATGTTCCGACCCGATGGTGTGCCCGTCGCGATGGACAACGCGTGTAACACGGGACGGCTGGGGAGCGGTGGCGGCACGATCTATCTGTGGACGACCAACCGCGACTACGCCGTCACACTTTCACCGCTCGGTGGTGTCCGCGTACACACGTGGAACCCGGGAGGAGGGTGGACGCTATGAGTCGACGTATCGCCTCAACGAACGCAAATGCAAGTCGCGCGCAGAGGCGTCGCGCCGGTATGTCGCTCGTCGAGATCATGGTTGCGATGGTGGTTCTCTCGTTCGGACTGCTCGGTGTCGCCGCCTTGCAGGTTCGCGCGATCACCGAAGGGACCGGCGGCGAGCATCTCTCGAGCGCGGCTGCAGAAGCTCGCAATCGAGTCGAGGAGCTTGGGCGTCTGGCCTGGACGGATGCTGCGCTCGCTGATGATTCCGGCAACTGGAGTGCCGCGACCCCGTTTACGGGGCGGCAGGGACAGGCTTACTCCCGGCAGGACCGGATCACCTGGGACAATGCCGACGCCGATCTGGTTCAGCTGAAGCAGATCGAGGTTCGCGTCTCCTGGGATGACGCGAAGCGAACGGGACGACAGGTCTTGCTCACGAGTACGCGCCTTCGGGAGGTTGACGAATGAGTCGTTCGACTTTTTGTGAGTCGCAGCAGACGCTCTTTGCGCTGCAGCAGGCGCGCCGCATGCGGCGGGCGCGCAGCGCAGGCTTCACGCTCATCGAGCTGATGCTCGCGGTGACCATGCTCTCGATCGTCATGTATATGACCCTCGATAGCCTGACGCGCCAGAACAAGACCGCGATCGTGACCGACCAGATCGTCGAGGTGCAGAATAACATTCGCGCCGTCTCGGGACTGCTCGAGCGCGAGATCCGCATGGCGGGCTTCATGGTGGGCAACTCGGTCGGCGCCTGTGGCGTCGACTCGACGACCGGACCCGATCAGCTCTTCGTCTCAGAGGCGGAGGCGATCGTGCCTGATGATGCACGCGCGGGGGATATGGGAGCGCGACTCAACAGCGGGAATTGGAACACCGGCAACGCAGCCGGGGAGACCGGCCTGGTGATCACGCTCGATGCGACGACGCGGGACCTCGATCAGGACGGAACCTTTTTCTACGACAACGACGACAATGGAACGAACGAGTCTGACTTTCGGGAGAATGGGGGCTTCATTGGTGGCGATATCGCCAACCCCCATCGTGGGACGATCTGCGGAACAATCACCGACGTAACCGCCTCGACGATCGAGGTGGATATCCTCGCGGGTGCGATCGCGGGGACCGTGGCAAGCGATGCGCCCGAGGACTTTGTGATCGTGCCGGCCGCGCATTATGAGATCGAAACGGCGGCGGGCGTTGGCCGACTTGTGCGCAATCAGGATCTGCTCGTGAACGGCGTCGACGAGTTCCAGGTCTCGTATTTCTTCGACAACAACGATGACGGAATCGTCGACAATGGTGGCGCGGCTTCAACGTGGGAAGAGAGGGGCACACTCGTCGGGGGCGTGGACTCGCCCTATGACCCGGCCAACGAAGACAACTCGGCGCTTCGCGAACTTCGATTCTCGATCGTTCTGCGCACGCGCGCGGGAGATGCCGACTTCAACGCGGGGCAATTTATCAATCTCGAAAATCGTGCCGCGGTTGCCGGTACAGACAACTTCCGACGCCGCGTGATCGAGGGCGCTGTTCGCCCCCGAAACATCGGCGCACAGGGGTCCATTTGATGTCGCCTAATACGCAATCGATCCAGACAAACAAGCGAGAGCAGGGCGTCGCGCTCATGATCTCGATCCTGCTTCTGCTGGCCGTCTCGGGACTCGCGATGTCGACCATGCAAACCGCTGCGAGCGATGGCACGGTCGCCGGGTTCCAGAACCAGGAAACAATCGCGTTCTACGCGGCCGAGGCGGGGATCGCGGATGCTCGAGCCGTTATCCGAAATATGGGTGAGCGGTCGCAGGTCCCGAACTATCCCGCGGAATTTCCCGATCAGGCGAATCCTGGGGAACTCTCCGTCGCCAGTGAATTCGGGGGAGCGGATCAGCCTCGCTACTACGCCGATCCGAATCCGCCGGCCGCAGCTCCGATCATGTACGTCGGAGAGGGCACACAGTGCACCGAGGGCTGCAATATGACGCTCGGCGGCCTCAAGTACAACCATACGAAGTGGCAGGTCAACGTCGTCGGGGAGTCGCCGTCCGGCGATCAGAAGCGCCTTGAAGTCGTTGCGACCCGACTGCTGGCGGTGGGGTATTAGCAGCGAGCGCACTCGAAACTTCGGAGGGGGTTGGCGGGACAAACGGTCCACCACATTGCGAGGATCGCGCTTGCGCGAATCCTGGTAAGGAGCGATCAGCATGATGATCGATTCAATCCACTCTGCTCTTTCCTGTACTCTTGCCCCTCGCAGGAGTTCGCGCCTCACTCGCGCGATCGGCCTCGGGCTACTCTTCTGTGGCGCGGCGCTGCCCGGTGTCGCCGGCGACGAAGACATCTTCTCGGCGCAGGTTCCGCCCAACGTCCTCTTGATGGTGGACAACTCCGGCTCCATGAACGCGATCATGGAGCATCCGTCCTTTGACTCCGAGACCTTCACCTACACCTGCGACATCATGCCGGAAGTCGGGAGCTCAACGACCACGGTTCTCGACGAGTTGGGTCAGGCGACCCGCCAGGTTTGTCGCTCCTCGGGTTGTCGTTTCGAAGTCCGCTCGTCGGATGCCGGTTGGGTCGCGACCCCGGATCCCCTCGACCATGCCCAGAATGGCTATATCACGCGCCGTTTTTGTGGTCAGACGCGCAAGCTCTATACGGATGGTCTGAACGAGACCTACGGAAATCGCACCTGGTACTACTCGGAATACAACGAGTGGCTCTACTCGATCGATGATACGGACACGACGACGCTGATCGGTCCGCCCGGTGAAGCCAAGACCGCTCCGCAGATTCTTGCCGAGATCGATGTCTCGAATAACGGCCAGAACTACATCACGGGCGATCCCTTCGCGAAATTTCAGATCACTCGCATCACGGCAGCGCGAGACATCGCACGGGACGTCATCTACCAGACGAATAGCGACTGCCCCGCCTATCTCGGAGACTGCGGCATATACGCCGATCGCGTTCGCTTCGGCGTCGCCCAATTTCATCGATCGTCCCACGGCGGATTCGTGAATGCCGAGATCGATGCGTACAGCGCAAATCAGTCGGATATCGAGAGCGCCATTACGTCACTTGACGCGCAGACGGGCACGCCCCTCGGAGAAACGCTCTTCAAGCTCTACACGTATTTCATGCCGCGCAATCCTGCGGCGCAGCCCGACGGGGCGAACTCGACCGAGTTCCCGAACTACAGCTACAACACCACGAACGGGGATTACTCGAGTTCCGCATCGAGTTGGCCGGATGATCCGGTGACCGAAGCGTGTCAGAAGAACTTCGTCATCATGGTGACGGACGGGGAACCCACCTCCGACAACTTTGCAACGAGCGGAAATAACACCCAGGGCTTCTCGAATTTCACTGGCTTGATCGGCGACTACGCACCGGACTCGGTCGGTGATCCCGATATCGGAACCGACTCGACGCCGGAGGTCGGCTCGCCGCCCTGGGGTAGCTCGGCTGGCTCCGGCTACCTCGACGATATCGCGCGTTTCATGCAGCAGAACGATTGCCGCCCGGATCACGCGGGGGATCAGAAGGTCGACGTGTACACGGTGGGCTTCGGAACTCTCGGCCCCGTTAATTCGCTCCTGCAGAAGACCGCGGACGAAGGGAACGGACTCTTCTTCTCCGGCAATCAGGCGGAGACATTGACTCAGGCGCTCGTGAGTTCGGTCCAGGACATCATTTCGAAGTCCCAGGGCTTCTCTGCGGCAACGGTTCCCGCGGCGCGCACTTCGGACGGGGGCAGCCTCTACACGACGTTGTTCCAGCCGACGAGTGTTCGGCCTTTCTGGCCAGGACAATTGCGGAGTTACCAGATCACCGCCGCGGGCGAGATCTTCGATTCGACGGGTGCGTGTGCGCTGACCGATCTCGCAGATCCTTCGATTTGCGCGGGCGGGACGTTTCTCTCCGAGGACGTAGCCCCTCCCTACTGGAACGCGTCGAAGATGATGCCGGGAGCGAATTCCCGGAACCTGAGGGTGTCGTTGCCGGGCGTTTCTTCGCAGACGGTTGCGGACTTCGATCATGGTGTCAGTGATTCGGATCTCGGTGGGACAGCGAGTCTTGGGGCCTACACGGCCTATCCACCTGCTGCCACGATTACCTCCGATGCGGATCTCGACGAGGCGGTCGTCGCTTTTGTCGCGGGCTGTGAATGGGGCACGGGCATGACCGCCGGCGGTGGCGACGACTTTAGTGGCTGCATCGACCGGACGCGGATCGAAGGGGGCGCCTCCGAGCCGGATCGACTCGGCGATATTTTTCACTCGAATCCCGTCGTGGTGGGACCGCCGAGTGGGTACGTCACGGAGACGAGCTACGCGCAATTCGCCGCGAATCCGACCTATGCACAGCGCGACCGAATCATTATCGCGGGCGCGAACGACGGCTTCTTGCATGGCTTCAATGCCGGGGAATACCAGGCGGGAACGCAGTCCTACGATCCCGGCACCGGCGTCGAAGTATTCGGCTTCATGCCCTGGGGCGCGCGGGAGTCGATCGCGAATCTCGCCAAGGACGATGCGACGCTCCATCCACTCAATGTGGATGGTTCGCCGGCCGTCTCAGACGTGTGGTTCGACAGCAACTTGGATCCCAACGACGCGAAGCTTGCGAGCGAATGGAAGACCGTGCTCGTGACGGGGATGCGAGAGGGGGGTGAGCATCTTCTTGCGCTCGATGTTACGGACCCGAGCAGCAGCGGCTATCCGGGGTATCTGTGGGAGTTTCCGATCGAGGCGGACGCGGTCTGGCGCGCACGCATCGGACAGACCTGGTCGCAGCCGGTGATCACGCGAGTTCGGCTCGAGCAGGGCGGGGGTGACATCGAAGAGAAGTGGGTCGCCATCGCGGGCTTCGGCTACGACGCCACGAGTGACCCGAACGATCTCGCTCAGTACAGCGCAACGAGCGCGAAGGGTCGCGGGATCATGATGCTCGATCTTGAAACGGGAACGCCCATCGCCGTTCAGCGTTATGGCGCGACGACGGGCACGCGCTCCGACATGCTCTACGCCTTCGCGTCCGCACCGGCGGTGCTCGATTACGACCAGGACGGCTTCGCGGACGTGATCTATATCGGGGATCTCGGAGGCAACGTCTGGAAGTGGGTGGTTCGCGCGAACGGTACGGCGAACCCGAGCTCTACCCAGCTTCATCAGCCGAACTGGTCCTTCCGGAAATTCTTCGATGATGACCCGACGCGAGCGGCCTCCGGTATCCATCAGCGGAGCTTCTTCTATCCCGCGGCGGCGACGATCGTGAACGGCGTGCTGCATCTCGGATTGGGGACGGGCGAACGGGCGGACCTCAACTGCTCATCGACGTCGGGGGGCTGCGACCTCTTGAACCGCTACTACGTGATCAAGGATCGCGATGTCTGGGACAGTGGAACGACGACGACGCTCGATGGCCGCGAAGCGCCGACGGGGAACTTCACGAATGTGACCGCGGATGAAGCGCTATGTCCCGCCGTCGAACAGGAAGGGTTCTTTTTCGAGGCGGTCGACGGTGAGAAATTCGTCACGAATAGCGAGGTCTTTAACGCGTTCTTCTTCACGTCGACGTTCTCGCCGGATCTTTCAAATCTCTGCGAACCTTCGGGTGATTCGACGCTCTACGGATTCCTGGCGAGATGCGGCCAGGGCTTCTTTGGTCCGCCAAGTCCCTCGAGTCCCATTGCCGGCATCGACCGAAGTCTCGATCTGGGCAACGGCATGCCAACGGATGCCCGGCTTTCGATCGCGCCCGGATCGGGCGGGAATCGATTGATCATCTCGAAACAAGATGGCGAGATCATCAACATCGATAGCGGCGAGTCGGATTCAGAACACGGCCAGCTCTATTGGCGTGAGCTCGACTGATGCCCCGAGTGGCGGAACGGAGAGGATGATGAAATTCGGAACTTCATGGAACGGGATGCGCGGCGGTCGAATCGCCTTGCTGGCGACGGTTGCTTTCGTGCTCGCGACCGTCGCGATGGCGGACTCGCACGAGCGCCGAGCCGCCGAGCAGGATGTCGTGACGAGCTTCGACCGGGTGAAGCGCACCGTCGTCATCGGAGCGGAGACGTACCGGCTCGCACCGAAGGCGACGATTCTCGATGAATCGGGTCGACCGATTCGCCTGGGGGAGGTCTCGATGCCTCCCGAGGGCCGGCTGGTTGAGTTTGAGGTCGAAAAAAGCGGTCGGGGAGGAACTCCGATGCTCCGGCGACTTCAGTTGGTCGACGGTGATTTCGAATAGGGACTGAGAGCCGGCCGGCTCGAGTTAAGGACGAGGGGATTCTGATGACACGCGACGACCACATGAGCGGAATGAACGTGAGAAGGGCGTTGGGGCGCGGATGCCTTCTGGAGCTGGGCGCAACGCTGATGATCGGTGCATCGGTCTGCGTCGGTTGCGGAAGCGGCGACGATGCCTCGGCCCAGCGCAAGCCCTCGATGGTCGGAACGACCGCGTCGGCCGATCAGCGCGGCTCAAATACGGCTCCCGAGATCGAGTCGATCGAGCTGACACCGGCGCGGCCCTCGGCGGGACGAACGATCCGGGCGAAGGCGGTGGTGGCCGACGAGGACGGTGATCCGACGAGCGTGCGTTATGTCTGGCAGAACTCGATGGGGCGCGTGCTTTCCGAAGGCCGGTCCTTTGATACCACGGGGCTGGAGCCCGGTGAGCGACTCGAAGTTGTGGCGATTGCCTCAGACGGTTCCTCCGAGAGCGACGAATACGCGCAGGAGTTTGCACTCGCAGAAGAAAGCATCGAAGTCGCCCTCGTGGTGATCGATGACTCGGAGGGGAGGCAGCCCGGGGCGATTCTCGAAGCGGTCGTTGAGGCGACGGACGAGAACGCAGGGGGCTACGAAGTGGAATACGAATGGCTTGTGGGCAGCCGGGTTGTTGGCACAGAGGATGAGCTCGATACGACGAGTCTCGCGGTCGGCGATCGCGTGGTTCTCGCGGCTCGATTCGTCTTTGAAGATCGAGAGACGCGACCGGTCCGGTCTCCGGCCGTCATCCTCGCACGGGGTGGGGCACCGAGCATCGTCTCGACGCCCGAAGGCGGAATCGAAGGCGGCGTGTTTCGCTATCAGATGCGCGCCACGAGCCCGGAACCGGACGCAGAGTTGTCCTATGAAGTGCTTTCGGCTCCGGATGGGCTGACCGTGGACAGCTCGAGTGGGCTCGTGACCTGGCGACCCGGGGCGGACCAGCGCGGTGCATTCGAAATCGAGGTCGTCGCGAAGGATCAATGGGGGACGGGTGTGGCCCAGTCGTTCCAGATTCGTGTGGACGCCCCGGCAGCACCACCGGCGAGCGCTCGTTAGGCTGACTTAGGCTGACCTCGCGAATCGCTTCTCCGCGCGCGTCAGGCGTCGCCCAGCGCCGCTACGAGACATCGCTCGAGCTGGACCGCATAGCTGCCGCCGAACAGGCAGACGTGTACCAGCAGCGGGTAGAGCTGGTACAGCGAAATGCGCGCTTCGCTGCCTTCTGCGAGGGGGTGCGTCGCCGCATAGCATTCGAAGACCCGCTCGGAGAACCCGCCGAAGAGCCGCATCATGGCGAGGTCGATCTCGCGATGGCCGCCGTACACACTTGGGTCGATCAGGCAGGGCTTCCCGAATTCATCCGGTAGAACGTTCCCCGCCCAGAGGTCCCCGTGAAGCCTCGCCGGCGCTTCGTCGGGGCCAACCAGGGAGTTGAGCCGATCGAAGAGCTCTTCGAATGCGGCGTCGAGTGAAGCTGTGACCTGGCCGTTCTTGCGAGCGCGTTCAAGAAGCGGACGTAGCCGCCGCTCGCGGTAGAACGTGCTCCACGTTGCCTCCGCGCCGTTCTCCTGTGGCAATCGTCCGATCCAATTCGACGCGGTGTGCCCAAATTCGCGTGGGGTCGCGCGATGCAGCTCGGCCAGCCCGACGCCGAGCAATTCGTCGTAGTCCTTCGTCCGGGGAGCGCTCTCGATCCATTCGAGGGCGAGCCAATCCTCGTCCCAAGCGATGGGCTGCGCGACACGAAGCGCCGCCGCTTCAGCGAGCCAGGCGAGTCCTGCGGCCTCGGAACGCCCGAGTCCGGGCGTAGTCTCCTTGAACGTGTCCGGATCGGGCGACGGATAGAGCTTCAGGAAGACCGCTTCGCCCCGCTCGAACTCGATGCGCTGACTATCCCCGATATCACCGCCGGAAACCGGCCTGACCTGCGTGATGTGCTCGTTGCGCGACGCTTCGAGGGCGACGCGCCAGTCCGCTCCGCTCGGCCCCGAACGCGAGCTCACGGAATCTGGCCCGCCTCGCGCATGTGTTCGATCAGGCCGCGGCAAGCAGCCTCACAGAGATCGAGCACATCGTCGAAGCCCCGGTCCCCGCCGTAATACGGATCCGGTACTTCGGCCTGGGCCTTTGCGATCGGATCGAAGGCGCGGAAGAGGGAAAGGGTTCCCGCAAAGTCCGCGGCGCCGGGAAGTTCCTCGAGATCGGAGAGGTTCGAGGCATCCATCGCCAGCACGTAGTCTAAGCACTCGAAATCCTCATTCGTGAACTGCCGCCCGCGACTGTCGAGGGAAATCCCGCGCCTCGAAGCGAAATCACGGGATCGCGCGTCGGCCCGTTCACCGACGTGATAGGCGGCGGTTCCTGCGCTGTCGATCACAAAGTGATCCGAGAGGCCCTCATCGACAACGATTCGCCGTAGGACGCCTTCCGCGGTCGGTGAACGGCAGATATTTCCCAGACAAACGAAACAAACACGGATAGCGGCTCGAGACATGAGTCCTCCCAGGAGGAACCCTAGCAATCCTGCTCAAGGGTTGACCCGATCGGGGGAGACAGGGATCTCGCCGATAGATGGGGAGCGAATTGGATCCGGTCCGGGAGATCGTTCCGATCCGCGTTGGGATACATCCAGACCATGATCAATGTCAGTTTTTCCATCGCCGCTACCGTACTCACGCTCACGGGTTTGTCCTCGTGGCGAGTGCGCGCGACACCCCTCGGCCGCAGCTTTCTCAGCTTTGTCGTGGCCGCGGACGTTTGGGCGATGCTTCGCCTGGGATCCGCACAAGACCTGATGGGGCTCGGCGCGATCGACACTTCCCAGGTCACCCGCGCGGCAGGCCTTGTCGCAGCGGTGAGCATCGCGCGTCTGGCGATCCAGGCGGTCCACGATGCTGGGCGAGTCACACCCGTACCTAACGTCGTCCTCGTTGGCGGTGCGGCGAGCGCGTGGCTCCTCGGTGACCCGGTCGTCCTTGCGCTCTTCGCAAGCGTGCTCTTCGCGTCTGCGAGCCTGCGACTTGCGGGACTTCCGATTCGGAGCTGGGACGGATTTCAAACAGCGCTCTCTCTCGCGACCGCTTCTCTCATGTCGGTCGCTTTGGTTCTACTGGCGCCACTCGCGGGCGTTCCCGCTCTCTTCGCCTCGTTCCTGCTGCCGCTCTCCGTCGCGGGCGTCGGTGTGGTCCTGTTCTACGCACTGCCTCGACTCGGTCTGCTCTCGTCGGACCGTGTGCAACACGGTCATGTGATTCAAGCGATGAACGATGGCGTGTTGGTCGTTGACATGAACGGACGGCTTGTCGACTTCAACCAGGCAGCGGGGGAAATCCTCGAACTCGACGATCGGGCGCGTGCTGACAAGTCGCTGGATCAGGCCCTGGCGCATCATCCTGATCTCGTCGAACTCTTCAGCGGCGCGATCGACGGTCGCAGTATCTATTCGCCCGAGGGACTCCGGCGAAAGGGTGAGAACCGGACTTTCGACCTGCAGCTCAGTGCGCTCTACGATTCGGCAGGTTCGATCGCGAGTCGAGTGCTCGTGCTGCGGGATATCAGTGATCGGATCGAGGTCGAAGAGAAGAATCGCCGGCAAGCGCGGCATGTTCGGCTCGTGCATGAGGTGTCCGCCGCCGTCCATGAAGCGGAGACGATCGACGAGGGCATCGAGGCGGCGCTCGCGCTGGTTGCCAACACGATCGACCTGCCGCTCGGGCAGTTCTTGCGCACCGTTGAGGATGACGAGCAAGGCTCTCGCCTGGCCGCTTCGGGGATCGTGTTCTGCGGACTTCAACTCGACGCGCCCGGGGGCGATGGCGCGGCGCCGAACGAATCGAGCTCGATCCAGGGAGCGATGGAGCACAACGGGGAGGGGCCGGGGGCCTTTACCTCGCAAGACGTGCGCGCGATGGATCCGCGCGGCGTCCGGTGGTGGAAGGAGCTCGGGTATGAGCCTGTGCTCTCGGTTCCGGTTCTGATCGGCGCGCGGCTCTACGGCATGTTCGAGTTCTTCGCGCCTGAGCCGGTCGACATGGAGGAATCGACGACCGAGCTTCTCGATCGCGTCGGCGAATTGGTCGGCCGCGCGATTGAACGCAAGCTCGCCGAGGTCAAGATCCGGCGGCTGGCGTTCCGGGATGATCTGACAGGTCTACCGAATCGACAGCGATTCAATCACTTGCTGCGCGGTGCCGTTGCGCTCGCGGAGCGTGCGGATCGCCGGATGGCTCTGCTCTTCATGGATCTCGATGGATTCAAGAAGGTGAATGACACGTTGGGGCACGACGTGGGTGATCACTTGTTGGCGGAGGTCGCCACGCGTTTCTCGAAGGTCGTGCGGGTGAGTGATCACGTCGGTAGGCAGGAGAGCGATGCACCCCAGTCTGCGGTCTCTCGCCTGGGGGGAGATGAGTTTACGGTCCTGCTCACCGAAATTCGCGGACCCGCGGATGCCGCATTGGTTGCCGGCCGTCTCTTGGAGACGCTCGAACGACCGGTCGTCGTCGGTGGGAAAGAGCTCTACATGAGCACGTCGATCGGAATCGCGATTTACCCGGAAGACGGCGTGAGTACGGAGCTCTTGCTTCGCAATGCGGACGCTGCGATGTACTTCGCGAAGGGGCGAGGGAGGAACGGGTATCAGTTCTACTCGGAAGAGATGAACGCATCGCAGCAATCGCAGATCGAGATCGAGGCGCGCTTGCGCGGAGCGCTCGACCGCGACGAGTTCGAGCTGCACTATCAGCCGATTCTTGACCCGGAGACGGGCGAAGTCGTCGCGGCCGAAGCGCTGATTCGCTGGACCGACGCCGAGCGAGGGCTGATTCCGCCAGACGAGTTCGTCCCCGTCGCAGAAGAAACGGGTCTGATCGTTCCGGTGGGTCAGTGGGTGTTCCATACCGCCTGCGCACAAGCGCAGCGCTGGAAGGAAGAGCTCGGCATCTCCATTCGAATCGGCATCAACGTTTCGGGTTACCAGATTCGCGAACCCGGCATGCTCGACATGGTGCGTACCGCGATCGAAGAGACCGGCGTTGACCCCGAACAGATTGATGTCGAGCTGACCGAGTCGACGATCATGCAGGATGATTCACTGACGGTGCACACGTTGGGTGAGCTTCGGGAGATGGGGATCGGACTCGCCCTGGACGACTTCGGGACGGGCTATTCGTCCCTGTCCTACTTGCGCCGCTTCACCATTGACCGGGTCAAGATCGATCGATCCTTCGTCAGTGAATTGACTGAGAATCCGGACGATGCCTCGCTGACCGCAGCGATCATTGCGATGGCCCACGGGCTCCGACTGAAGGTCGTCGCGGAGGGCGTTGAGACCGCTCAGCAGGCACTCTTCCTGCGCGCGCGCGGTTGCGATGAGGTTCAGGGATACCTCTTCGGGCGCCCTTGTCCTGCCGAAGAATTCGTTGACCGTTTGCGCGCACGACCCTTCGTGATCGATGCGGAGGCCAAGCAGGATTCGTAAGACGTTTGAGGTTTTCTCGGGGGAGTTCGCGGTATGCTCGCACGAGCGTTAAATCCACCGCCGCTAGAGAGCCGCCTTGTCCACCGAATCCTCCGCCGACCCGTCTCACGACCAACCTGCTTCGATCGAGCTGACGCGCCCGGATGATTGGCATCTCCATTTTCGGGATGACGCCATGTTGGCTCGAGTCGTGCCTTATACGGCGAGCGTGTTTGGCCGGGCGATAGTCATGCCGAATCTCGATCCGCCCGTCGCGACGACGGAGGATGCCGAACGTTATGCGAAGCGAATTCGCGACTGCGTTCCGACGGGCGTCCTCTTTACCCCCTTGATGGCGCTCTATCTGACCGAGGCCATGACGCCGGAGGAGATCGCCCGCGCTGCCGCATCGGCGGATGTTCATGGGGTCAAGCTCTATCCAAAAGGCGCGACGACGAACTCATCCCATGGCGTCGCCGGGCTCGAGGCGCTTGCTCCCGTTCTCGCGGCGATGGAGACTCACGATCTTCCGCTCCTCGTTCATGGCGAGACGACGGATCCCTCGAGCGACGTCTTCGATCGGGAGTGCCGCTTCCTTGAGGAAACCCTCGCCCCCCTCGTTGAACGACACGAAGGCTTGCGAGTCGTCTTCGAGCACATCACAACCAAAGAAGCTGCAGCCTACGTGACCGAAGCGCCGGCGCGGGTGGCCGCCACGATCACGCCGCAGCATCTCCTGCTCAACCGGAATGCGCTCTTCGAAGGGGGGCTACGTCCACATCACTACTGCCTGCCGGTACTGAAGCGCGAAGGGGACCGGGAAGCGCTCGTGCGCGCGGCCATCTCCGGGAACCCGAGCTTTTTTCTTGGGACCGACAGCGCGCCGCACCTGCGATCCGCAAAGGAATCGGAATGCGGCTGCGCGGGAATCTTCAGCGCGCCGGTCGCGATCGAGTCCTACGCCGAAGCGTTCGCACGCGAAGGCGCGCTCGATCGACTCGAGGGATTCGCGAGCCATTTCGGTGCGGACTTCTACGGCCTACCGAGAAACACGGAGTCGATTCGACTCGAGCGATCGGATTGGCAGGGACCGGCGGAGATCGGTTCCGGCGATGACTCCGTCGAAGTCTTCTGGGCCGGGCAGACCTTTCGCTACCGACTCGCACGTTAGGCCCGTCGAGGGGTTACGAGGCAGTCGGTGACTTCGTCGCCTTCCGCATGGCGATGTGCGGGATGCCCGCTTCCTCGAAGGGCGCTCCGAAAGGTGCGTAGTCGAGTGCGCGATAGAAAGGCTCTGCCTCGATCTGTGCGTTCAGCCGAATCTGACTGGCCCCCAGGTCGCTCGCGCGTGCTTCGAGCGCTCTCATGAGTTGAGCACCGACGCCGTGCCGTCGCCCCGAAGCCAGGACCGCCACGCGTTCTGCCTTCGCATACTCCGGAAGAATTCGGAGCCGGGTGCAGCCGATCGGGGTCTCCACTTCGTCCTCGCCGAGCGCGAAGGCGACGAAGTGCTCCGCTTCCCCATCGAGGCCGTCCCACTCGAGCTCGCTCGGGACCCGCTGTTCGACGACGAAGACCGCTTGTCTGATCCGCCGGCAAAGCTCGAGGGCATCTTCGCCTGCGTGGGCGGGGATCCGCTCGATGCGAAGCGTGTCGATCGACATCGGGACGTCCGACCTAGCGTCCACCTAGCATCTGGTCACGAAAAGCTTCGTTCAGCGGCTCTTTGCCCAACCAAATTCCGAAATAGGCTTCCGCGAAATCCGCACCGGGGATGGTGCCGAGCGCCTTTCCGTTGTAGAGCAGCGTCGTTCCATTTCCGGGTACATAACTCAGGCGATAGCGATCTCCGACTTTGACGTCGCGATAGATCGCATTCAGCCGGTCGAGGCGCTCGCGCAGGGCTGCGATGCGTTCCGGAGGATGAGACTTCACGAGGAGTTCCTCTGCGGCCTCGCCGAAGAATCGTCCTTCGATGTCCCAGAAATAGTAGAGCTCGAGTGCTTTCGGCACGTCTGTGAGCGTCTGGTCCGCGGAGGCACCAGCGGGGAGGTAGAGCCCGCCGACGTAGCCTCGGAAGAACACGCGATAGCGGAGGAGGCCAAGCCCGAAGAGGGGCAGGGTGTCCGCACCAGCGTCGACACTTTCGGGAAACGAGATTTCTTCGATCTCTGCTGCATGGCTGGACGGCGCCGCGAGCAACAGGGAGATCAGAAGGATGAGCGAACCTACGGGGCGTGATCGGCGGAGCTGGGGACGGCGCGCGCTCGACCGGAGCGCGTGCATCACTGGGGCGTTGGGTCGGGAACTCATCGAGGCGAATCTCCAGATGGCATCAGTTAGGCGGCGCGAGGAGTCTAGCTGCGAGGACGCCGTTTAAAGAGGGTGTCCGGGACACCGCGATGGGTTTCGCTCATTGATGGCGTCCGCACCGAGCGTCCAAACGACGAACGCCCCACCGTCTTGCGACGGTGGGGCGTTTGGCCTTTTGGCTTTTCGTGTGCGGGGCTTTCGATCGGTTGCTCAGACCGCCGGTTCAGTGCTCAGTTGAACCGGACTCGATCGCCCTGGCTTTCGTACTCTTGGCTTCTACTTCTGGTTTTTGCTGCTTTGCCGACTGAAACAACCCCTCACGAATCATTCCGGCTGGCAGGAAGCGCGATCGTTTTGAATTGGAGAACTCAAGTCGCTCGCTCAACGGGAATCAGTTGTTCCCGCGTATCCTTCTCATCTCTAAAGCACGGTTCGTGCCAACTTTGCGTGAAGCCCTAAAACGCTGAAATTCCAAGTGGTTACCGAGGTACAGCCCTGGATCGGCGACCTCGTGAGGACAGGTGCTCTGGTGTGATTTGCACCAGTAACGGTCTTTGGAGTGGCAACTTCGTTCGTAACTATTCGATTTAGAATTGGATTTCGTGATATCGGTACGGCTGGTGTGTTCTGCTCCAGTGGTGGACTTTGCACCACCGTGTCTTCGGCGGGACCAGAGCCGGACTGCTCTCGGCGATCCGGTGCACGCGTGATAGGCTCGCGGCCGCTCAGAGTCGTTTGAGATCAGTCTCCCGACGCGATGAGCGTGGGGAATCGAGATGGAGCAGGACAAGGAGGGCAAGGAGGGTGTAGTGCCTCGATCTCGCCGGCCAATCTGGCTCGGCGCGGCGGCCATCCTCGTTTTGATCGGTCTGCTCGCGGCTGCCCTGCAAATTCGATCGATCTTCGCTCCCGCTCCTCCGCGACCGACGCCCGTCGCGGATGTGTCGTCAGAACGACTGCTCGCGCTGGGGAGTGTGCTTGGATTCGCGGCGGCCCATGACACGCATGCCTGGGTCGGCCTGCCATTCGCGCAGCCTCCTGTCGACGCGCTCCGTTGGCGTGCTCCGCGACCTCCGGCAGCCTGGGGAGACACCCGGGATGCATTGACGGTCGGTGCCCCTTGTCTGCAGTTGGCATCGAAGCTCGGCGGCGTACCGGCCGAGGATGAATCCGGATTCGCGGGGCAGGAGGACTGCCTCTACCTGAACGTTTGGGCACCGCGCCGTGAAGTGGACGCGGTACCGACCGGCGCTGCGCGATGGCCCGTGATGGTCTTCGTGCACGGTGGCGGGAATAACGTCGGCTTTGGCGGTTCGGCCATGTATGACGGGGCCCAACTTGCAGGGCGAGAGAACGTCATTGTCGTAACCTTTAACTATCGCCTCGGTCCGCTGGGATGGCTGAGTCACCCGGCCCTCCGCGCCGAAGCGGAGAACGGCCTCGAAGCTTCAGGAAATTTCGGACTGCTCGACCAGATCCGTGCGCTCGAATGGGTTGCAGCACACATCGAGGAATTCGGCGGCGATCCCGGGAACGTCACGATCTTCGGCGAGTCGGCGGGAGGCCTCGATGTCTACGCCCTGATGTTGGCAGACGCCGCAAACGGACTCTTTGATCGCGCGATCGTCCAGAGTGGAGCGCTCAGTTCGGCCTCTCGCAACGAAGCGGAGAACGGCGCTTCGGCCCTGCCTCCCGGTGCCACCTCGAAGGGCCTCGGGTCCGGCGAAGCCGTCGTTGAACTCCTTGTCTCTGCCGGTGTGGTCCCCGATCGGGAAGCGGCGAAGGGGTATGCCGATGCGCTTTCCCCCGCCGACCTACTCGACTGGCTGCGCGGGCGACCGGGACGAGAGATTCTGGACGTCTACCGCTCGACACCGGATCCGCAGCGCCTGGCTTTGCCGAAGCCCATTCGGGATGGGGTGCTCCTACCGACAGAGCCTTGGCTCGAGCGCTTTCGTGCCGGCCGCTTCAATGTCGTCCCTTTGATCGCGGGGATCAATCGCGACGAGGAGAAGCTCTACCTCTCCCAGGATCTGGATCATGTCGATCGTCGATTCGGGGTGCTCTATCGGGTCCGCGACGAAGAGGACTTTGAACGAAGGGCGCGGGCGCTGAGCGACTTCTGGGCTGTGCGCGGTGTGGTCGAACCCGCGAACGCGATCGTGGCCTCGGGGCATCGCGACGTCTTCGCGTACCGATTCGAATGGGACGAACTCCCGGCGCTGCTCGGGACGGACCTCTCCCGGTTGATTGGCGCGGCGCACGGATTGGAACTCCCGCTCCTCTTCGGAACCTTCGACGTGGGGGACCCGTTCTTCAGTCGCGTGCTCTACGCCGACGTAGGCCGTGAGAGCCGCGAACGATTGTCGCTTGCGATGATGAGCTATTGGGCGGAGTTCGCTCGATCGGGGAATCCCGGTCGAGGCGGGCAGGGGGATCAACCCCAGTGGCTTTCTTGGTCCGAAGATGTGGGGCCGGATGAGGTCCCCCCGAAAACGACAGCGGAAGCCCCCGGGCGCTTTCTGCATCTCGATTCACCGGACGCAGGCGGCCTACGTATGGGCTACACGCCGCTTTCCCGGGAAGCCCTCGTAACCGCGATCGACAGCGCCGAGGGACTCGACCAGGACGCGAAATGCGAACTCTTCGAGGCGGTCTTCCACGAGGAAGAGGGCTGGTCCGATGCTGCGTTCATTCGGATCGGGCGCGATGGGTGTCGAGGCGTGCCGAGGCGATACCCAAAGGACTAAGACGTGGACCGAAGACTTCATCTCCTTCGGCCTCAGTCTCACGGCACGGCGCTATTGGAGGCCGAACTCGCCTATACGGCCAACCTTGATCGATGAACACCGCATCGTTCGATGGCCCGCGTCCTGATCCGCCCGAAGTAGCAAGAAGCCATCCACCCCTTGAGCCGAAAGTCGCCCGGAAATAGCCTTCGCCTGAGTATGTCCTTGATCGACAATGAACGCGAAATCAATCCTAGGGTTTTGGCGGGCGGCCCGACCTTTCGATTCTCCGAGCGGTCCTTCATGTAGTTTCGCCACACCGCCCAGATCGCGGCGCGGTAGAGGATGGATTGCCGACGCTTCGAGAACGCAATCGTCTCTCGCTTGTGATTCGAACTCGAGTGACGCAAGAGCATGTCCGACAAGTTTACCGGAAAGAGCGGATTGCTCGTCGTGCGCGCCACTTTCGAGCTCGTTGTCTCGTGGCGAACGGTGCGCTCGTTAAGTCGGGCAATCGCTCGCGGATACGAGTAGTGCTCGTCCGACCGGAGCGTCACGGTTCCCCCTTTTGGAACTACACGCGTCAAGAGTTCGCGAACACTCTTTTCTGTCGCGCGCGGATCAGGTCGGCCGAATCGCTTTTCGAGAATTGTTCGTTTCACGGCCTGCGAAGGCCGCATCGTGCCGCTCCGACGAAGCTCGGCGTCATTGAATCCGTAGACAAACAACGAATCCCCAACGACCAGGTTGAGGTCCATCGGCCAGTACTGGCTGTGCTCGAATGTTCGAAATCCATCGAGCACGATCGGTTCACGCGGGCACTCTCTAGGCCTCATCGTCTCGTGAAAAAGAAGGCAATGCCTGCCCAACCGGTCGCTGAGGCGACGAATCGTGGAGTGCGACACGCCGGTTTCGCGCGCGATCTGTCGCATCCCCGAGCACGAAACGAGTCGGTGAAACGTCGACTCGAGCAGGTCGCCGCGCTTCAGCCAATACGTCACGGAGAAGGTTTGTGAACTGAAGTTCCGATTGCAATGTGAACAGCGGTACTTCTGAACGCGTTTGGGTACTCGGTCTCGGACGTAGAAGCCCTTCTTGGCGTATCGCCAAGGGGTTGAATTCTTTCGGGAATCACAATTCGAGTTGGGGCAGAAGGGTGGACGTCGGAGAGAGCGGTCGATTGACATGACGCACGAGAGTGCAGGTCATGTGCCGGGAGAAAATTTCAGTCCACGTCTGAAGGATTGATTCCTGTGCGGGGCAGGCCCAGGAGCGAAAACCGGGCCGGCGTCGGAGGTCGCCTCGGATTCGCGTGTTTCCGTCGACCTGCGCCGGAATTGGCCTAGACTCGCGCGCCTTCAGAGTGGGACCGCTTGAGCAGGATCGGGTCCCCACCGGAATCGCCGCGCGATATGCGCGGCAGCGAAGCGAAAGCGAGACCGAGATGAGCCAGAACAACGAGGCCCGCGAAACCCGCGCCGAGATTCTCGAGCAGCTCTTCGCTGTGATCGAAGGCCGTCGGGACGAGCGCCCGGAGGGCTCCTACGTGGTGACGCTCCTCGAGGGTGGCTGGGACGCGATCGCTGAGAAGATCAGCGAGGAAGCGCAGGAAGTCGTCGAAGCCGGTCGCAATGAGAGCGACGAAGCGTTGGCTCACGAAGTGGCGGATCTGCTCTTCCATGTCTGGGTGGGGCTCGCTTCGCGGAATGTCTCACCGGATGCCGTATTCAAGGAACTCGCTCGTCGATTTGGGATCGGCGGGCACGAAGAAAAGGCGTCGCGGGATGCGGCGCCCACGAAGGATCCCGCATGATTCCGGATGAACGATTGCGAATCGCAGTGCCCTCGAAGGGCCGCCTGCGCGAGGCCGCTCTCGATACCCTCGAGCGCGCGGGCCTACGCTTTCGCGTGTCGGGTCGACGGCTCTTCGCCGTATGCTCCGATACGGGCACGCGCATCATCTTTACGAACACCGCCGACATTCCGGTCCTCGTCGCCGAGGGCGTCGTCGATCTGGGGATCACGGGTTCGGATCAGGTGCTCGAGAAGCGTGTCGAGGTGGAGGAGCACAGGCGTCTCGGGTTCGGTCGCTGCCGTCTCTCCGTCGCGGTCCACAAGGACGCGGAGTATGCCTCGTCGGCGGATCTCGCGGGCAAGGTCGTCGGTGCCAAGTTCGTGAACCTCACTCGCGATCACTTCGCGCGACTTGGGGTCGACGACGTGCGTATCGTCGAGATCCAGGGCGCCGTCGAAGTGATGGTTCTGCTCGGCCTGGTGGATGGCATCGTCGACATCGTTGAGACCGGAAATAGTCTCGTCGAAAACGATCTGGTCGAGCTCGAAAAGGTGATCGACGCGGAGGCGGTCTTGATCGGCGGCGCCGCGCCTCGGGACCCGGCGCTCCGCGACCAGCTGCTGCGCCGAATCGATGGCGTCCTTGCGGCCGCGCGGTACACGCTACTCGAATACAATTGTCCCGCGGACCGAATCGAGGAAGCAACCCAGATCACGCCGGGCTTTTCCTCGCCGACGGTGGCCCATCTTCAGGATGAGCAGTGGCTCGCGGTGAAGGTGATGGTCGAGAAGGCTACGACGCAGCGAGTCATCGACGATCTCGAGGCGATCGGTTGCGTCGCGATTCTCGAAACTGAGTTGCGACACGCGCGACTTTGATCGCCCGCGCTGCGTCGCGGCTCTGATGCCCAGCACCCGACGGGAATCCGCCGTGACAAACGGGTTACATCTGAACGGCGGGTGCTTTTCCGATCGTTCAATGTGAACGAGGGGATGACCCGAGTGAGCCTGCGAGTTAGGCCTGGGTTTTACGGGCACTGCGTGGATCTCATCACGGGTCGATCTCCGAGTGGGGAGAATCCTACGAGCGTCCTCGATTTAATGGAGAACGAATCGGTATTTCCACTGAGCGTTTGTCGGAAAGTTCGCCTGTCTTTGAAATTCTTCGTCATGGATATTTGGCAATGGCCGATGAGAACGCCAGTTAGGGGGAAAACATCCTCCTCGTGTGGAGACCCGAAGTGGCCAGAGTTCTCGTGATTGATGATTGTCAGGATTTCCGTGATTGGGCGCGTTGCGTATTGGAACGTGAAGGGCTCGATGTGATCGAAGCGCGAGATGCGCTTGCCGGATTGCAACGTTCCGTCGAGGACGCGCCTGACTTGGTGCTGCTCGCTCAGGATCTTTCAGGCCTCGATGGCTTGGACGTCGCGAGCCGCCTCTCCCAGGAGAGCGCCACCTGCGGGCTGCCCGTTCTCGTCAGTAGTGAATGTGTGGATGGCGCACTGCGTCGAGCCGCTCGTTCCGTCGGCGCACAGGGCGTTCTGCCGCGCTCCTACCGAGCCGCCGACCTGGCGGGTCCCGTGCGCGACACGCTCGTTGCGGCGGGGGTCACGTGGATTCCGGCGGTACAGAGCGCCCCTCACGTGGGCGGCCCCACCGCTTGTTGAGAGGGCGGAGCGATCGCGTCGCTCCTTCCGGTCCTCCGGGCGTGCAGGACGACGAACTGATGCAGTCGCCCGAGAGCGTATTAGTTGCGCTCCGCCCGGGCGAGCCATAGCGCGCTGCCGATCACGAGTGCGCCGCCGGCGATGGCCAGCGCATCCGGGCGCTCGCCGAAGACGAGCATGCCCCAAGCCGCAGCAAAGATGACCTGCAGATAGCTGAAGGCGGTGCCGGTCGCGGCGGGCAGAACGGCGAGCCCCCGTGTCAGGCTCACCTGACCGATCTGGGTGGCGATGCCGATGCCTAATAGGAGCAACCACTCGCTGCCCTCCGGACAAACGAAGTTGGGCAGCATCGTGGGCAGCGCGGCGGGTACGGTGATGAGGGGGAAGTAGAAGACGATGACGAGGGGGTCCTCGCCATTCTTCGAGAGCTTCCGGACGACGACGTAGGCGGCGGCGCTGCAGAACGCACCGCCAATCGCGATCGCAACCCAGAACGGATCGAGGGCGCCCGGGTCAGCGCCGAAAAGGAAAGCGGGGCGTGCGACGAGCACGACGCCGGCCAGACTGAGTGCGGTCGCGATGCCGACGCGGCCGGAGATCCGCTCGCGCAGGAAGAAGCCCGCGAGCAGCGCCGTGATGGGCGGATGCAGATATTGCAGCACCGTCGCTTCCGCGAGGGGCAAATGGGTCACCGCGGCATACACACACGAAAGCCCCGCGAAGCCAAGAAACCCACGCACGACGAGCCAACGCTTGTCCTGTCCCCAGGGCGACACGCCGGCCGCGCGCAGCAGGGACCAGCTCAGCACCAGGCTCACGATTGCCCGGGCGACGACGAGTTCCTGGCTCGGGAGTCGCTGGCCCGCGAGCTTCACGAAGACCGTCATCACGCTGAACGCGAGCGCCGAGAGCATCATCATCAGCGCTGCGCGTTGCATCGGAATTCCTGGTTTCGCTCGGGATTGAGCTCGGCCGCGAGGGCAAGGCCCATCTTGTCGCATGTGGGCCTCGGGCGCCCGTGGCAGGTAGACTCGGCGCCCCAGGAGAGCTCATCATGTCCGCACTCGCGCCCAGCATTCAATATCTCCGCGACCTCGTTGCGATTCCGTCGGTCAATCCGATGGGGCGCGACGACATGCCCGCGGAAATCGTCGGGGAGCAGGCCGTCGCCGAACATCTGCAGGCCGTTCTGGGGAGGCTGGGACTCGATGCGGTGACGGTTGGGGAGAACGGTCGCACGAGTGTTCTGGCCGAGGCCGTCGCGGGGCCGAATGCGGAGACGCTGCTCGTCGCGAGTCATATCGACACGGTGCCGGTCGATGGAATGGTGATCGATCCCTTCGATCCCGCGATCGAGGGGGATCATCTCCTCGGACGGGGGAGCTGCGATACGAAGGCCGGTATGGCAGCGCTGCTCGAAGCACTCGAGCGGGTTCTTTCGCAGGGGCGATTGCGGCGAAATGTGATCATCGTCGGCGAAGCGGATGAAGAACTCGGGAGCCTCGGTGTCGCCGACGTGCTGGCGCATCTCGGCGACCGTCGGCCCGATTGGGTGCTGGCGACGGAGCCGACGGATCTCCGCTTGATCAACGCACATAAGGGCGTCGTTCATTCCCAAGTCTGTGCCCGCGGACGCGCTTGCCACAGCTCCGACCCGACCCTTGGAAAGAACGCGATCGTTCTGCTCGCCCGCGCCATCCTGGCGATCGAGGAGAGTGCTGCCGTCTTTGCGGACCAGCCTCATCCGCAGCTCGGGCCGGCGACCCTTTCCGTCGGGATCGTACGCGGCGGGCAGGCGCCTAATATCGTTCCCGACGAGGCGCGGATCTGGGTCGACCGGAGGACACTGCCCGACGAGACGCCGGATTCCGTTCGCGCGCAGGTCGAATACGCGCTTGCCGCGGCAGGACTCGAGGGAGAAGTCGTGGTCGAGACATGCACGGAGGAGAAGCCTCCGCTCGAAACGCCGGAGGATTCGCTGGCCGCCCGCGCGACCGCTGGGGCACTCGAATCCGAGGGGCTCTCCGGGGATTGCGGTCATGTCGCCTTCGGCACCGACGCCGGGGTTTTTGAACGCGCGGGCATCCCCGGTGTGGTGCTCGGGCCGGGTTCGATCGACGTGGCGCACACCTCGCGGGAATTCGTGCCGATTCCCGAGGTCGAGACGATGGTGCGGATCTTCGAACGTCTGCTCGAATCCGAAGGCGCGGGACGCTAGTCGGACGCAAGGCTCAAATTCCGAAAGCGGTCATGTCGACGGGCTGCCCCGATTCGATCGACTGTTGTGCCGCGCAACCGATCGCAACCGCGGTCCGCCCCGCATGAACATCGACTTCCGCACGGCCGCCTGCATGAATCGCGTCGGCGAAGGCGCGCTGCTGGTAGTAGGTGGCGCCGTGATGAAAGCCCGCAGCCAGGATCGTTACATCGACGTCGATCGGGAGCTCCTCGATCTTCCGCCCTTCGCGGGTGCCTAACACGAGCGTGCTCTCGGGGATGAAGCATTCGACCTTGCCGAGGTCGCCCGTCGCGCAAATTTCCTGTTCGTTGCGGGAGGCTTCGGCGAACATGCAGAGATCGAGCATCGCCCGCGCGCCCCCTTCGTAGTCGACCATCACAAACGCGTTGTCGAGAATGTCCGGCGTCTCTCCGTCGTAGCGTTCGTCGAGGTGGTTCACGTCCTGTGCCCCGGATGCGAAGACACGGGTGGGGCGTGCGTCGATGATCAGGTTCATCAGATCGAAGAAGTGGCAGCACTTTTCGACGAGGGTGCCCCCCGTGTTGCGATTGAAACGATTCCAGTCGCCGACTTTTTGCAGGAAGGGGAAGCGATGTTCACGGATTGAGAGCATGCGGAGCCGGCCGGCGTGTCCGGATCGGACAGCTTCGACGAGTCGAGCGACCGGCGGCATGTAGCGGTACTCCATGCCAACCCAGGTCAGGTGCTCCCGTGCTTCGCTGGCGGCCACGATCCGGTCGCAGTCTTCCATCGTCGTACAGAGCGGCTTCTCGACCAACACGTGCACTGGTCGCGCGAAGACCTCGTCGAGGACCGCGGCATGGGTGTGGTTCGGCGTGGCGATGACGACGACGTCGAGGGCCTCTTCGTCGAGCATCGCTCGGGTGTCTTCATACTCGGCGATCGGATGCGCGGCGGTCTTGCGACCGAGCTTTCGCGAGGGCGGATTCGGGTCGGCGAGGGCGACGAACTCGAGATCGTCCTGGAGGGCGAAGTTGCGGATATGTTCAAAGCCCATCATGCCACTCCCGATCAGACCCACGCGGAGCGGGGAAGAGGGCAGGGGGCGACTTACAGCGTTTGAATCGGTCATGGGGGCAGTATGGCGCGAGATCGCGTCTGCGCCTGGGTTTGCGGGTCACTCAAGGGCATTCCCAGCACAGCCGATTAGAAGGGGGCTGCCGAAGGAGCTCGGCGGGGAGAATGAGATGGCTACTCGCGTCGTTCGTGGATTCGTTTGTTTGAGCCTATTGCTGGCCCTCGGCCTCGTGCCCGGATGTGCGAGCGGGCCGCCGCCTACGCCGACAGAGCTCGGGCTCGCGGCGCTCGAAGCCGGGGATTGGCGCCTGGCGAAGACCCATTTCGCCGCGGCCCTCGAAGCGAACGAGTCGAATGGCGTCGCGTGGCACGGTCAGGCCCGGGCGCAGCTCGCGGGCCGCGACCCGGAAGCCGCACTGGCGAGTCTCGGGCGTCTCTCGAAAGTCGAACCCACGCGTTTTCGGGACGCTGCGTTGCCGACCTATCAGGAAGCACTCGATCGGGCTGCGCGACATCGACTCGATCGGGATCAGAGTGAAGCTGCGCTTCAAGCGGTTCGGGCATTGGCGAAACTCGAGCCCGCGCGCCGTGGACTTCCGAGACTGCTCGGTCAGACACTCCTGGCCGAGGCGAATCGATTGCGACTGCGTGGTCGACGGGACGCGGCCTTTGCGCTGCTCAAGGAAGCGTGCAGCGTGACGCCGGGCACCCTCGAGGTTTGGGTGGGCGCAGCGGAGATCCTGCTCGAGAAGCGCCAGGGCAAGAAGGCCATTCGTTTGCTTGAGCAGGCCCGCAAGCAGCACCCGACGGCGGGATCGATTCGAACGCTCACGCTTCAGGCGATGCGCGTTCGTTAGGCGGAGAGCCGACGCGAGCAGTCGATGCCTAACGGAGCGTGACGCGCACGGGGATCCAGCGCTGTACGATCGGGTCGACCCACCCCTCGCGTTTCCAATGCGCGAGCGTGGCATTGAGCACTCCGCGCAGTTGCACGTCGTCGCGTCGAACAGCCCAGGCCAGGCTCTCTCTTGTGAGCGGGCGATAGAGCCCGTGGAGATCGCGATTCGCGAAGTCACCGGCGAGTCGCCAGACCGTCGGCGCATCGTGGACGAAATAATCGATGCGGTCACCGCGCAGACTGCGAATCCCCGCTTCGACGGAGTCGAAGGCGAAGGTTTCGGCTCGCGGAAGGCGATCACCGACATAGCGTTCACCGGTGCTGCCGCGCTCGTAGCCGACCCGCGCGCCGGAACGGCGGATATTCTGGATACGCCCGAAGCGTCCGAGGTCGCGGGACCGGATCAGGGCGAGCTGGCCCGTCTCCATGTACTCGGAGGTGAAGGCGACGCGGTCCTCTCGTTCGGGCGTGATGCTCAGGCCGCTCATGATGACGTCGATCTCGTTTGCTTCGAGGGCATCGATGAGGTCGGGAAAGGGGACGCGGACGAACTCGATTCGCCGCTTCATGGTCTGTCCCAGTCGGCGGGCGAGGTCCGCCTCGATGCCCACGATCTCTCCTTCGTGTTCGAAGATGACGGGTGGGTAGTCGGGAGAGACGCCGACTCGAAGCGGCGGGCCGGTAAACCGGGAGTCCGTTGAGGTCACGCATCCGCCCAACAGGAGGGCGATCAGAACAGCCACACTTGCGATCGCGAGGAGGGGCGATCGCCCACCCACGAATATGCGTGTCTCAATCATGCTCACGTCGCGCCTCCGGGATGCCGTCCTCAGGTTCGAGCACCGTACTGCCTTGCATGCTCAACCGCCAATTTCTACTTTGCGTCCGCACGCTTGGGGGCGTGAGGGGAGTGAAATGACCGATTCGAAGCCGACGACCGTACTGCGCGAGAGCTACCGCGTTCCCGATTACCTGATCGAAACTGTGGATCTCGCCTTCGATCTTCGCGAAGACGGTACTCGAGTCGAGGCCCGCCTCGCTGTTCGGCGACGCGGGGATGCGCCCGCTGGCGAGACGCCACCCCTCGTGCTTGACGGGGAAGCGCTTGAGCTGCTCGAGGTCGAGATCGATGGCCGTGCCCTCGCGACGAGTGAGTACCGGGAGGAGGGCGATCAGCTGACGATCGATGCGCCCCCCGCGCGATTCGAATTGCGCACGGTCGTGTTGATTCACCCGGAGACGAACACGGCGCTTTCCGGGCTCTATAAGAGCAGCGGCAACTTCTGCACGCAATGCGAAGCGATGGGCTTTCGGCGCATCACGTATTTCCTCGATCGACCCGATGTGATGGCGACCTATCGCGTCTCGATCGAAGCCGACAAGACGGCCTATCCGGTGCTGCTGTCGAACGGCAACCGCATCCAAGAGACGGATCTCGCAGAGGGTCGACATCGCGTTCAGTGGGAGGATCCCTTCCCGAAGCCGAGTTACCTCTTCGCCCTTGTGGCCGGCGATCTCCGCTGCCACGCCGGCGAGTATACGACGAGTTCCGGGCGATCCGTCGCGCTCGAAATCTGGGTCGAGCCCCAGAACATCGATCAGTGTGAGCACGCGCTGCGCTCGCTGGCCCGCGCCATGAAGTGGGACGAGGATGAATTCGGCCTCGAATACGATCTCGACATCTACATGATCGTCGCGGTCGGCGATTTCAACATGGGCGCCATGGAAAACAAGGGGCTCAACGTCTTCAATTCGAAGTACGTCCTCGCGCTGCCCGAGACGGCGACGGATGACGATTTCGAGGCCATCGAGTCGGTGATCGGCCACGAATATTTCCATAACTGGACGGGCAATCGCGTGACCTGCCGGGATTGGTTCCAGCTCACGTTGAAAGAGGGCCTAACGGTTTTCCGCGACCAGCGATTCAGTGAGGACATGACTTCCGAAGCCGTGGTCCGCATCGCGAATGTGAAGCAACTGCGCGCGCGGCAGTTTCCCGAAGACGAGGGGCCGATGGCTCATCCGATTCGCCCCGAGTCCTATATCTCGATGGACAACTTCTATACCGCCACGGTCTACGAGAAGGGCTCCGAGATCATCCGCATGTACGATGCGCTGCTCGGGCGCGACGGCTTTCGAAAGGGCATGGACCTCTACTTCGATCGCCACGATGGTCAGGCCGTGACCTGCGACGATTTCCGGTTCGCGATGGCGGATGCGAGCGGGCGTGACCTTGGGCAGTTCGAGCGGTGGTACCTGCAGGCGGGGACGCCGCGAGTGCGGGCGACCGGCCGCTACGACGCGGACGCGCGCGCCTATCATCTGACCCTCGCGCAGGATTATCCGGAGACCGCATTCGAAATCGCGGACGCCGACGCGCGGAAGCCGCTGCATATGCCGATTCGAATCGGCTTGCTCGGATCGCAGGGACAAGCTCTGCCGGTCGTCCTCGAAGGCGACGCAGGGGGCGCGGACTCTGCGCAAACGCGCGTGCTGGAATTTACGGAAGCGGAGCAGACCTTCGTCTTTGTTGACCTCGATGAAGCGCCGGTTCCATCTTTGCTGCGCGGATTCTCGGCGCCGGTCAAGCTTGAGATGGAGCGAAGCCCGGCTTCCTTTGCGCTTCAGATGGCCCATGACGAGGACCCCTTTAATCGCTGGGACGCCGGACAGCAATTGGCGCTTGAGCTGCTGGTGGCTGCGGCAGAAGGAGAGCACGCGGGTCGTTCGAGTGGACTCGACCGCGGGTTCTCGGACGCCTGGGGGAGGGTGCTCGCGGACGAGAGTCTCGACGGGTCGCTTCGTGCCCAGGCGCTCTTGCTTCCCGCGGAACGGGTGATCGCGCAGGAGATGTCGGTGATCCGACCCGACGCCATCCATGCGGCTCGGGAAGCGATGGTGAAGGGACTCGCCGAGGCCCATCGCGATGCGCTCTGGAGCGCCTATCGCGAGCTCGCGCCGACGGGACCCTACGCGCATGAGAAGACCCAGATCGATCGGCGGCGGCTTCGCAACGTCCTGCTGCGGATGCTCGTCGCGACGGGCGAGTCCGAGGCGGTCGAGGTGGCCTGGGCGCAATACGACGGCGCCGACAACATGACCGACGCGCAGGCGGCGTTCGTCGTGCTCGCCGATCTGGAGCATGTTCGGCGCGACCAGGTGGTCCAGGCGTTCTACGGCCGATGGAAGGACGATCCGCTCGTCCTCGACAAGTGGTTCACGATCCAGGCCACGTCCTCCCGCGAGGACACCCTCGCCCAGGTACAGGCGCTCGCGGACCACGCAGACTTCAATCTTGGGAATCCGAACCGGGTTCGGTCCCTGATTGGTGCCTTCTGCTCCGGGAATCAGGTACGGTTCCACGGCGCGACCGGCGACGGCTACCGCTTTCTGGCGGACAACGTCCTGGCGCTCAACGAATCAAATCCCCAGG
>Ga0316208_1000982_pt1 | contig 29403 bp, 21 predicted proteins | sample 3monopyrite_MG_FD_204944 | JGI IMG/M metagenome (GOLD analysis project Ga0316208, IMG submission 204944) | Microbial mat bacterial communities from mineral coupon in-situ incubated in ocean water Damariscotta River, Maine, United States -... | ecosystem: Environmental > Aquatic > Marine >... | reverse complement strand
GAATCTGTCATGCACACCCGGGTATGGGCGAGGCGCTCAAGGAAGCTTCCCTCGCCACGATGGGTCGAGCGATCCACGCCTGACCGCGGCGGCGACGAGGGTCGGGCCTGCTAGTCCTCGCCGATCACGGCGCCGTCGCGGATCTGGATGGGCTCGTCCGACTCATTGACGAGATGCGCATCCCCTTCGACCACGACGTCGGCTCCGAAGGTGTGGTCCCCCACAATGCTCAATCGTCGACACTTGATGAGCGACGGCGCGCCGACGGGAAAGCGAGCCGCCAGCGAATCGACCCTTCCGTAGTAGGTCGAGTCGAGGTCGATCACGCGCGCGCGATGCGCTTCGGGATCCACCGCCACCATGCGGGCATCCTCGGTCATCTCGCATGCATCGGACCAGAGCGTGAGTAGATCGGCCGTCGTCTTGACCGGCGCGAATCGGTCCCGCGGTACAACGATCGCTTCGGCCCCCTCGAAACACTCGATTGCGGAGCCCATCGCGGTCTCGAGCTGATAACAGCGCGGACTCCCGTCGTCCTTGGGCGACACGGCCTTCTTGTTCGAGATCACCGGCAGAGGCAGCCCACCCGGGGTCGCGTCGAGTGCGGCCGCCAGTGCTTCAAGATCCAGCCAAAGGTTATTCGTGTTGAAGAAGCGATGCTTCGTGATGTCTTGAAAATGCGGGAGATCCTCTTCGGGACATTGCGCAACCTCACGCAACATCAACTGACCGCCCCTGCGCGCGAGATGCCCGCCCTTTCGGTCGGCTTCCGTCCGCTCCGCCACTTCCATCGCAAAGGGCAGTCCGCGTTCGGCGAACCAGCCGAGGATTCTCGGATCGAGGACCGCGCCCAGGTTGTCGGCGTTCGAGATGAACGCATAACGAATCCCGCGTTCGAGCAGCTCATCGAGCATGCCCGAGCTTTTCAGTGCGATATAGAGATCGCCATGACCCGGCGGGCACCACTCAAGCGAGGGGTCATCTCTCCAAGTGCTCGGCGTGAAGGACTCGACGTCGATTCGCGGCACCTTATGCTGAACGAAATCGAGTGGCAAATCGGTCACGAGATCCGGGTACGCGGAGAGCGCTTCTAGAGAGTCGTCGCGCGTGCGGTAGCTGTTCATGAGAACGAGCGGCAGAGGGCTATTCCAATTCGCTCGCTGGGCGAGGATCTGTCGCGCGATCAGGTCAAGGAAGGTGATGCCGTCGCGAACCGGCAGCAGGCTCTTCGCTTTCGAGAGGCCCATCGAGGTCCCAAGCCCGCCATTCAGCTTGAGGACAACCGTCTTGGACGCGGCGGCTCGGCCCGCCGAAGCATGGGCTTCGAGGCCGTCGAGATGCTCAAGATGATCGATCGATTCGATCGACGCTTCCGAAATCGTAGTTGCCCCACCTTCCGCGACGAAGGAGGCAGCTCGCATGAACGCATCGATCGCGATCTGGGGCAGTCCTTCTCTTTCCATCTTCCGCGCGAAGGCGCCCAGGTCTTCTCGTGACATCTTTTTTCTTCGAGCCTCCGGCTGCGTCGCAAGTCACAGCGTGAAGCTCTTGATTCGTCCTCGAGCGTCGATTCCTTTCGCACGTTTTTGAGGGAGTTGGCGACATCCCACTCAGGGACACCCAGGTCCTTCTTTCACCCCGGAAAGAATCCGGGATTTCATGGAGTCGCCGGCGCCTTCTCGTAGGCTCCGAAACATCCCATCCAATTGGAATGCACCCGCTCGCGAACAGCCCAGGGACTGCGTTCAGGCAACGAGCGGAACGTCGGTCGCTTCAGTGAACGACGTCGGCAGGTAGCCGTCGGGGAATCGATAGAAGTCGATCGCATTGTCCCAGAAGATCTTCTGCTTGCTCTCGAGACTGATGGCCTCGGGGGTGAGCTCGATGAACTCCATCGTCGTATGGGGATATTTCGAATCCGGATGTGGGAAGTCGGACTCCCAGAGGATCCGTTCGTCCCCGAGCCAGCGAATCACGTCGGCAACGAAGGGGTCCTCGCATTCCGTCGTGATCCAGCAGTTGCGCTTGAAATACTCCGTCGCCGTCATCGTTAGTTCCGGGAACTCCGCGGCGCCCGAAAGCTCGAGATGTTCGTCGATGCGGTGGAGCCATGACGGCAGCCAGCCACAGCCCGCTTCCATATACGACACCCGCAGCCGCGGGAAGCGCTCGAAGACGCCGTTCACGATCATTGATAAGCACGCATTCTGCGCTTCTACTTGATGAACGACCGTATGCCACTCGGTGAACGTGTTGAAACGATCGACACCTTCACTCTGGCCCTGCAGCCCCATGAACTCGTGGGTCGCGAAAGGGACATCGAGATCCTGGAGCAGTTCCCAAATCGGGTCGTAGTAGCGATCGCCCAGGTTCCGGTGATTCATGAAATTGGGGCGAGCCCAGAACGTTTTCACATCCAGTTCGTCATGGGCATAACGGATCTCCTCGACCGCACGCGTAATATCGTTCAGGGGAATCGGGCTGCTCGACATCACCCGTCCGCCCGAGTCCGAGCGCATCTCGGCGCCCCAGCGGTTATACGCCCGAACCATGCCCGCCTGAAGTTCCGGATCGATCCCATCCAACCAAAGGTCGTACTCGGGGCCGTAGATGACCATCACGTCGATTCCGTCGACATTCATCGCTCGGGCGCAGCGTTCGCCCGTAAAGCCCTCCGTCGCGAGCTCTCCGTATTGCGCGACCATGTCGTCATAGGTCCAGTCGATCGCCTTCTGGAACTGGCCGTAGAGACTGGTGTTGTGCTGGGTGTAGCGACCGTCGACGAGCACCGGATTATACGTTTCGAGGCCCGCCGGGTTCCGGCGGTCGATTCGATGGAGAAATTTCTTGTCGAGATATTTCTCCCAAAGATCGGCGGGATAGACGACATGCGCGTCCGCATCAAAGACCTTGTAGCCGTTTCGCATCTTCGACTCCTCGATGGTCGGTAGTTAAAGGCCAGCCTGTCGTAGGTTGGTTTCGCTCGTTAACTCGAAGACGCCACGAGCAGCTCGATCGTTTCCGCGTCGACGCCCGCTTCTTCTAGAACATCCGCCGTGTCGACGGCGAGTTCCGGGGCGGGCGCATCTCCGGTCATCGCATGACCCGACATCTTGAAGGGCGGTGCGACCGTCTTGAACGTGCCGTGAACGGGATGCTCAACCGTCGCAAACATTCCCGTCTGATGTGCATTCTCGTCGCGCACCGCTTCGGCGAGGGTACGCACCGGGGCCCAGATCAGTCGGTCGGCATTCATGGGTTCGGCCCAATCAGCGAGCGGACGCTCCTTGAAGAGCGCATCCAGAATTTCGACGAGGGCGCTCGAGTTTCGGAAGCGCTCGACCGCGTTTGCGAAGCGCGGATCATCGAGCAGGTCCGGACGCCCCACCGCTTTGGCGAAGGCGGGCCAATAGCGATCCGCTTCGATCATCACGAGGAAGATCCATCGCCCATCCTGGCACTCGTAGTGATTCCAAAGCGGATTGCGTGGGGCCTTGCGATCGTGCTTGGGCGGCGTCTCCCCCGTGACCAGCGAGTGCGCCGTGTCGTTGCCGTTGATGTAGTAACCGATGTGCTGAAGCGCGACGTCGATCACCTGCCCATCGCCTCCTTGGTCGCGAATACGCAAGGCCCCAAGAATTCCGGTGACCATCGCCATCCCCGCCGAATGGTCACCGATACCGGGCCGCATCCAACCGGGCGGGGATTCGAGATCGTGGAGGTGATCCATCAATCCTGACAGCGCCCAGAACGCGGTGTAGTCGAAGGCAGGATCGTTCGCGCGATCGCCTTCCGGGCCGTACCCCGAGAGGCGCGCGACGATCAGCTTCGGATGCTTCTCGCGGAGCGTCTCGGGGTCGAGTCCATACTTCTTGAGTCGTGCGGGCAACACATTTGTGATCACCACGTCCGCGCCTGCGACGACCTGCCCGAGGGCCTCGACGGCTTGCGGCAACGCGAGGTCGAGGGCGAGGGAACGCTTGCCACGATTGTCCATCTGGAAGGGAGGGCCTGCGGTGAAGTCGTGATCGAAGCCGGCCAGACGGGGCGTCGTGTGGCGATAGATCTCGCCCCAGGGCACCTCGACCTTCACGACATCGGCGCCCATATCCGCCAGCAGTGCACCCGCTGCGGGAACCGCGACGAAACTGGCGATCTCGACGACTTTGATTCCGGCGAGAGGAGCGGTGGATGCGGTGTCTGTGGCAGTCATGAATCGATTCTCCCTGAATGTGTAAGCGCCGACTAACTGAAGTCGATCACCGACCGCGCGACCTCACCCGTGCGCAGTGCCTCGAACCCGTCATTGATCTCGTCGAGGCGAAGGGTGCGAGAAACGAGCTCGTCGAGCTTGAGCCGCCCCTGCAGATAGAGATTCGCGTACATCGGCATATCGATCCGGAAACGATTCGAGCCCATCACCGATCCCTGAATCTTGCGCTCTGCAAGGAGCGAGACCCCCTGCAACTCAATCGTCACGCCGATTGGAATCATGCCGATGACCGTCGCGGTCCCACCGGGCGCCAACATGTTGAAGCATTGCTCCGCGGTCAGCTTGAGCCCGACGGCTTCGATCGAATGGTCGCATCCGCCGCCGGTCATCTCGATGACCTCGCCCACAACATCCACCTCGCTTCCGTTGATCGTGTCTGTCGCGCCGAAGACCCGCCCCAACTCGAGCTTGTCTTTCAACATATCGACCGCGATCACCCGCTCGGCACCTGCGATTCGTGCGCCCTGGATCGCGTTGAGTCCGATTCCGCCGCAGCCCACGACCACGACCGTATCCCCGGGGCCCACCTTCGCCGTATTCTGAACAGCACCGACACCGGTCGTCACCGCACAACCGATCAGCGCGGCACGATCGAGCGGAATCTCTTCGCTCATCTTCACGACCGCCTTCTCATGGACGAGCATCTGCTCGCCATAACAGGAGAGCTCGGTCAGCTGATGGACGATTTCGCCGCCCCGAGAAAGACGTGGCGGACCATCGGGGTCGCGGACCAAGCCTTCGTGGGCGCAGAGATGGGGCTTGCCCCGAAAACAGTTGCGACAACTTCCGCAGGACATGGAAACGCAAGTCACAACGTGATCCCCCGGCGAGACGTAGGTCACATCGCTACCCACCGCTTCGACAACTCCGGCTCCTTCGTGACCGAGAACCGTCGGGCAAGCACACGGATACTTCCCTTCCTGGAAGTGCATATCGCTATGGCAAACACCCGCCGCCGCCGTGCGGATCAGGACTTCGTTCGCCTGCGGCTTGTCCACGTCGATGTCGAGAATCTCGAGTGGCTTGTTGGGCTCGGTGAGGACGGCAGCTCGCATGGGTCAACTCCTTCTATGGATAGGTGCGCGACGTGGCCCGGCTTGGGCCCAATCCATCGCGGTTCAGCGAACACTGAGTCTATGGAAAAGACGTACTCCGCACCCCTGCGAATTCTGTAGGATCGGAGGTCGGGGCATTGCCCGCCAATCCCCGCTTATCAAGATCTGCATGCAAGGAGTCCCCATGCCCAGCGCCGAAATCAAAACCGTCATCGATATGCTCCGAGCCGCCCCCATGACGTCGACGGACCCACTCGAACTGCGCGCCGGAATGGCCGCAGCCACGGCGCTGACGCCGCCCCCTGAAGGGGCCACGATGGAAGCGGTCGATGCCGGTGGCACCCCCGCCGAGTGGACCGATGCAGATGGGGTCAGCTCTGATGCGGCCATCGTCTATCTGCATGGCGGCGGCTACATCATGGGCAACCTCGATTCTCATCGAAACCTCGTGGCCAACCTCTCCCGAGCCGCCGGGATTCGCGCCCTCTCCGTCGACTACTCGCTCGCTCCGGAAAACAAGTTTCCAAAAGCGGTCGATGATGCGGTCAACGCCGTGCAGTACGTTCAGGCACAGGGTATCGCGGCCCATCGAATCATCGTCGCCGGCGACTCCGCAGGAGGTGGACTAACGGCGGCAACCCTGCTCGCACTCCGAGACCGTGGCCTCGATCAAGTTGCTGCAGGCGTCCTGATCTCGCCGTGGCTTGATCTCACGCAATCGGGCGAGACCATGGACAGTCTCGCCGACGCCGACCCCATGGTTTCCCGCACGCTGCTCGACGTTTGCACCGACGCGTATGTCGGCGATGGCGACCGAAAGGCGCCCCTCGCCTCCCCGCTCTTTGCGGATCTATCGGGCCTGCCCCCGCTTCTCGTTCATGTAGGCACAGCAGAAACCCTGCTCGATGACTCACGTCGCTTCCAGGCCGCTGCCGAGAAGGCCGGCGTCGATTCGACCCTCGAGGAATGGGATGAAATGATTCACGTCTGGCACACCTTCGCGGGCATGCTTCCGGAAGCCCAGCAGGCCATCGATCGAATCGGTGCCTTCGTGAAGGAACAGCTCGCCTAGATTCGTGATGCATCTCCAGCGGGCCTAACAAGCGAAAACCGCCGGCGGCCCACCGAAAGAGGTTCCCATGTCGAACGTCGAAACGAAGATCACCTTCTGCCGGATCTGCGAAGCGACCTGCGGGCTCGAGGTCGATGTGGATGTCGCGAAGAATCGCGTCGTCGATATTCGTCCTGACAAGAATCACGTCGTCAGCAAGGGCTATGCATGCGTCAAGGGAACCCGTTGGGGTGCGACGCAGCACTCTCCCGACCGCGTGCTTCACCCCATGAAACGAACAGGGGATCAGTGGGAAGAGATCTCCTGGGACCAGGCGATTCGAGAAATCGCCGAGCGGATCAAGACCCAGATCGATCTCCACGGCCCAAGCACCCTCGCCCATTTTGTGGGTTCCGCCGGCGGCGCGATTCTGATGTCGCCCATGTTCCGAGTGGCCCTCTACGAAGCGCTGGGCACCCGTCGCATGTACGGAACCGGGACCTGCGACACGATGAACAAGTTTCGCGTGAACGGCGAAATGTACGGCGCACCGATGCGCCTCATGTATCCCGACGTCGATCACACCTCCTTTATGATGGTCATCGGCGGCAACCCCGCGGTCTCCGGCAATACCCTCTACCACCTGCCCCGGGCCAAGGAGCGCTTCGCCGAAATCGAGAAGCGCGGCGGCCGGGTGATCTTCCTCAATCCGCGCCGAATCGAATCCGCCTCCGCTGGCGAACACCTCTTTATTCGACCCGATACGGACGTCTTCTTTCTCGCGGCCTTCGCCAATGAGATGATCCAGGCGGGATACGTCGATCGTGACCGAATCGACCGCTACATGATCGGCTTCGACACGCTCGCGAAATCCGTCGAGGGATGGACGGCAGAGCGACAGGCCGAAGTCACCGGCGTGCCCGCGGAAACCCTCCGCGAGCTCGTCCGCGCCCACGCCGAAGCGAGTGCTCGACAGGCGCCCGGCAAGACCGGCGCGGCACTCTACATGGCGACGGGCGTCAACCAGGGACGCAGCGGATCGCCCTGTTTCTGGCTGCTGGAAGCGATCAACGCGATCAGCGGAAACCTCGACCAGCAAGGTGGAACTCTGCTCGGAACGGGCTTGCTCGACATGGCCGAGGCCATGGGCGAACTCGGCCTAACCTACGATCGTGACGATGGACTGCCGACGGTCTCCGGGATCCAGCCCTCGGGCATGCTCGCCGACGACATCCTGAATGACGCGCCCGGTCGGGTCACCGCAATGATCGTCGAAGCGAGCAATCCCCTGCTTGCCTGCAGCAACCCCGATGGCCGCCTCGACGAAGCCTTCGAGTCCCTCGAGCTCCTCGTTTCCATCGACCACTTCCGAAACGAAGTCGGTTCGATCGCCGACTACGTCCTGCCTGCCGAGACGTGGATGGAACGCCCGGAGATGCCCTACGCGCTCCAGAGTTTCGCGGGCGCCTGCGCGACGCCGTACATGATGTATTCGGACGCAGTTCTTGAAGCGCCGCCGGACGTTCGCCCCGAGTGGTGGATCTACGTGCGGCTGGCCGATGAGCTCGGCGTCACGCTCTTCGGAAAGCGCGCGCTTTCCGCGGCCGCGAAGGCCTATGCGAAGCTCGCCTACTCCCCGATCGGTTCCGTCCTCCCGGGCACAGAGAAACTGATCGACGGGATGCTCAAGGGCGCCGATCTGCCGGGTGTGAAGGCGATGGCCCGCGACCATCCCCATGGCCTGCTCCTCCCCGAGAACAAGGGCGGCAATTTCCTGGGAACGGATCGCGTACGCACGCGAGACAAACGCGTCGACATCGCCCCCTCCCCTGTCGTGGTCGCCTTCGAAGAGTCTGTGGAAAAGTTCTACGCAGAAGAACTCGAGAACCGCGAGCGAATCAAGCTGATCGGCATCCGCCAGATCAAACGCATGAACACGGCTTCATCGAATAGCGCCGCCCTCGTGAGCGAGAAGACGAACTACGCCTACCTGAGTCCCGACGACGCGACACGCATCGGCGTCAGTAATGGTGAGCACGTCGATGTGCAGTCAGCCCATGGGAAGATTCGCATCCCCATTCGAGTCACCGACGAAATGATGCCACGCACCGTTGCGATTCCTCAGTGCTGGGGACACGCGAAGGCCGATGGCCTCTCCCATGCGAACAAACACCCGGGCGTGAATTCAAACCTGCTCGCCGGCGACGGACTCGCTCACGTCGAAAAACTCTCCGACATGTCTCACCTTTCAGGCATTCTGATCGACGTCACCAAGGCGGCGCCCTCCGAATGAAGATCGCGCCCGCGCTCCTCATCGCTTCACTCCTCGCCATCCCCTTATCGAACGCGGCCGCTGAGACTCCGCGGTCCCAATGCACGGATCACACCCCCGAGCGTCGTGCGCTCTACGGGGACCTTCACGTGCACACATCGCTCTCCTCTGACGCGTACGTATTTGCCACGCGAACGCGCCCCGACGACGCCTACCGATTCGCAAGCGGCGCCGGCTCCGCACGCATGGACGTCATCACCGATGCGGGCCTCGTTCGCGCGGAAGCGAAGATTCCCCGCGCACTCGACTTCGCCGCCGTGACCGATCACGCCGAGATGATGGGGGCCCCAGCGGTCTGCACCACACCGGGCAACGCCGGCTACGACAGCGAAGTCTGCCAGCGCTTCCGCGCACCCTGGAGCTCGATCGGAACCCTGGAAGAAGGGGTCGCCACGATCGTCGCCCTGCTCGCCGACCTCGATAGCGAAACGGTCTGTGGCAAAGGCGGCGTCACCGGCGAGCGCTGTATGGCCGGACTCGCAACGGCCTGGGAGGAAACTCAAACCTCCGCCGCGCGCTTCAATGCCCCCTGCGATTTCTCGACCTTCGTGGCCTACGAGTATTCGTCGAATCCCGAAATGTCGAAGGTCCATCGCAACGTCATCTTCAAAAACGAGACCGTCCCCGCCCTACCGGTCTCCTCCCGCACAACACCGGATGCGCTCGGCCTCTGGCAATCTCTCGAACGTGAATGCACGGGAGCCGGAACGGGCTGCGACGCGGTCACGATCCCGCATAACCCGAACCTCAGTAACGGTCGGGCCTTCTCTCTCGACTTCGGCGGCGCACAATCGAAAGAAGATCAGCTCGCATACACGAATCTGCGCACCTCTATGGAGCCGCTTGTCGAGATGTTCCAGATCAAGGGCGATTCAGAATGCCGCAACGGTCTCCCCGGCGTGTTCGGCGGTCCGGACGAACTCTGCGGCTTCGAGAAGTACCGCACGCCACGATCGACGCCGGTTGAAGACTGCGGAGACGGTGTCGGCGGAGGCGCCCTGCTGGGTCGCGGTTGCTTCACGCGTCGTGACTTCGCCCGTTATGCCGTGGGGCGCGGCCTCGCGGAGGAAGCGCGGATCGGCGCCAACCCCTTCAAGGTCGGCTTCATCGGCAGCACCGACATTCACGAGGGACTTCCCGGCGATACGAACGAGTGGGTTCGCGACGGAGTTCTGCGGCCACAGCGCGCCAATAGTTTCGGCGCCGACAACCCCGGCGGACTCGCCGCGGTCTGGGCAGAAGAGAATACCCGCGACTCGATCTTCGCCGCTTTTGAGCGAAGAGAGACCTTCGCGACCAGCGGCCCAAGACTCTCACTGCGGCTCTTCGGCGGGTGGGACCTGCCGACGGATCTATGCAGCTCTCCCCATCTGGCCGAGCGCGCGTACGCGGCCGGCGTGCCAATGGGTGCCGACCTTCCGCCGCGCATGGGAGAAGGAGGCCCAACCTTCGTCGCTTCCGCCCTCGCCGATCCGGGAATCGAGGGACACCCGGGCGGCCTATTGCAGCGAGTGCAAATCATCAAAGTCACTTCCAACGCAAAGGGCGAAGTCACACAGACCGTCCTCGACATCGCGGGCGGGCCCAACGACGCAACGGTCGATCCGAATACGTGCACGCCACGGGGAGCCGGCGCGGCTGCACTCTGCGGCATGTGGACAGATCCCGATTTCCGCCCGACTGAACGCTCCGCCTACTATGCGCGGGTTGTCGAGAATCCCAGCTGCCGCGCCTATACGCGTGCGTGCTTGAACCTGGTCGGCGATGCGCGCCCAGCCGCCTGCGAAGATGAGTCGATCCGCCGGTATGCGCAGGAACGCGCTTGGTCGTCCCCGATCTGGTACGCGCCTCTTCCCTAGTTCGGAAGTCCCTAATTCGGAAGTCCCTGTCCCAGGTCAGCGCGAATTGGAATCGTCGACTAGCGAGTCGTGCTCGAATCCTTCTGGTCGAGCGACGAGCGAAGCGCGTGTGCGCGCCTTGTCAAAAGCGGATCGTGGGAACGCGACAATACCGTCGCGACGCCGAGGCCCGCCGCCCGACGGCGACCTCGCGAGGCTTCCGCCTCGGCGATCATGAGGTCGACCTCAAGCACACCGGGCGCGACCAGGGCGGCACGCTCGAACGCCTCAAGCGCTCGCTCCACTCCCGCTCCTTCTCCCCTATGGCTGGCGTCGAGGAGTGCGACGCGGCCGAGTCCGACGCGCGCGCTGATCGAGTCCGAATCAGCCGCGAGCGCTGCCTGAAAGGCCACCCGTGCATACGACAAGGACTTCTTCTTTGCGGCCGGAGCGCTCTCTGCCGATGCGACCTCGATCCAAGCCAGCCCTTGGCGAACCAGACTCTCGACCGGGTGTGCACGACGCTCCGCTTGCAATTCGAGAAGCGCGCCGCTTGCCTCGGCCGTTTCTCCCGCACGAGCGAGCGCCCAATTTCGCCCCGCACGCACCCTCGGATCCTGCGGCGCATGATCGAAAGCGCGATCAAAATATTCAAACGCAAGCGAAGGCCGGTCGAGGCTCGCTGCAAGCTCCCCTAACAGGATCCGTGCATCGACACTCGAAAGCGAGCGGAGTTCGAGCGCCTCTCCCTCGAACCCGACAACCTGAATCCTCTCCGTTCGCTGACGATCGAGATCCAGATGGTCGTAGACCCGAGTCGCGATCGAAGCCGAGTCACCCAAAGCGAGCGTCGCGCTTCGAACGCCTTCCGCATCCTCCGCCTCGGAGGCGCGCCAAATACGTTCGAGCGCGGCGGCCCCGGCCTTCTTGCTGGCCCCTCCAAAGAGGAGATGATGCACGATGGCCCAGCATTCATCGGCGAAGGCGCGTCGACGCGCGAGGGTTTGCGTCCCTAGATCCCGAACCTCAAAGACCTCGGCGATCCGCGTGTTTCGCCAGGAGAGCATCTCCTTCGCGCGCTGCCCCGGAATGCGCCCGATGCGCGCGATGGTGCCCCTGACTTCGACGGAACCCGCGATCTGAGCTCGCCCCTCCTCGTACCAAAGCGGGGGCCGATTCGCCGAGGCGCTCCGCAGAACGTGATGCGCGTATTGGTGGCGGAGGTCCGAATCGACTCGATCCGCGAGAGAGCCCAGTGCACGCAAGACCAGCACGGGCCCCTCGAGCGTCGAAAGGAGATAGGCCGGTTCGCCGCGGATCGCGAAAGGACGGACCAGGCCCCGACCATCGAAGCCGATCACACGGGTCGGACGCCGAGGGGTCGTGTCTTGAGGAAGCCCGAGTGCGAAGAGGACGCCGGCGTGAAAGGTCTCGAGGTCCCGTGCCAGCGTTCGTGTTGCGGTCTCACCGAAACTGCTCGCAATCGTAAAATTCGGCGTGCGGACTTCGACGAAACGCTGATCGTAGGGTGGGCTCGATGCGCACCCGAGCGCCAGCCCGAGCGCGACCAGGATCAGGAAGCAAGCGGCGAATACGGGACTTCGATTCAAGGTCGTCCATCCGATTGAACTAGCCGGGAAGTAAACAGGGTCATGCCCGGATCGTAGGCCGCCCTGTCCGGCGAGCCTAGCGGGCCGATCGAAGTCGGCGAATGCGGGAAAAAGGGGCTCTCCCCGCTGCGTGCCGACGGGTGTATCGTTTTGGAGAACTCGTGGACGGAGCAAGCAGCCATGCAAGACGTAAAAGACAAGATCGCCCTCATCACGGGCGGGGCCAGCGGGATCGGCCAGGGCATCGCGAACACACTGGCGCGCGAAGGCGCGCACGTCGTCGTCGCAGACATCGATGGGGACAATGCCAACAAGGCGGCGGAAGCCCTGCGCGGCCAGGGTATCCGCAGCCTCGCGGTGCAAACGGACGTGCGCAATCCCGAGGCCGTCGACGGGCTCTTCGAAGCGGCGGTCGCGGAATTCGGCGGTGTAGACCTCGTCTTTAATAACGCGGGGGTCTATCTCGGCGGCGAGATGCGCGACTGCACCTTCGATGACTGGAAATTCGTCCTCGACGTAAACGTCGACGGCGTGTTCCACGTTGGCCAGCGCGCCGCGGCCCTACTTCGCAAGCAGAATCGTGGCGGTCATATCGTGAACACCGCTTCGATCGGCGGATTCATGTCCCATGGCGGCGGCCTAGCCTACGCCGTCAGCAAGTTCGGCGTCGTCGCGTACAGCGAAGCCATGCGGGCCGATCTCGAACCCGACGGGATCGGTGTCTCAACGCTCTGCCCCGGTCCGATCGAAACCAATCTGCCCGCCTCCGATCGTCTCCGAGACTCGTCCGAGAAATCGAGCGGGCTCTCGGAAGCGCTCTCGCCCTTCATTCGCGGCGGGATGCAGCCCGAGGACGTCGGCCCGATCGTGCTGAGCGGGATCCGACGGAACCTGCCGTATATCTTCACCCACGACGATATGCGTGAGCATTTCAAGGCGCGCTTCGATTCGATCCTCGAGTGTATCGATCGAATCGGGGAGCCGGAATAGCAAGTGCCTAACGCCTCCGAGAGCAAGCCTCTGTCGCCCCCGCTCCCGGCGGCTCTGCATGCCAAACCAACGAAGGGATATTCGAACTACGTGCTCGCCATCATGGTGATCATGTACACGTGTAACTACCTCGACCGCTACGTCCTTGCGGTCATGATTGAGTCGATCAAAACCGATCTCGTCATTTCCGATGCGATGGCCGGCTTCATGCTCGGCCCCGCTTTCGCTGTCTTCTATACCGGAATGGGGATCCCCATCGCTCGCTGGGCCGATGTGGGGTCGCGGCGAACCATCATCGCGATCGGCATGACGGTCTGGAGCGGCTTTACCGCCCTTTCGGGCTACGCCACCAGCGCGACGCAACTCGCGATGGCGCGCGTGGGAGTCGGTGTCGGCGAGGCGGCGGGGGCCGCGCCTGCTCATTCCTTGCTCTCCGACTATTTTGGACCCGAGCGCCGCGCGACCGCCCTCGCATTCTTTCAGACCGGCGTCTATTGGGGCAGCATGCTCGGCCTGATGATCGGCGGCGTTCTCGTCGAATCGATCGGTTGGCGTTGGACCTTCGTTGCGGTCGGTGCGCCGGGGATTCTGATCGCGCTGATCGTTCGCCTAACGGTCCGCGAGCCCGAGCGCGGCCAATTCGATCCGCCCTCCACGGCCGGAGCCCAGGGCGAAAGCGCGACGGTCATGGAGGTCGCACGCTTCCTTGCGCGCAAGCCAACCTTCTGGCTGGTCGCCCTCGGCGCTGGAATCGCCTCGTTTTCCGGGACGGGCTTCGGCATGTGGCTTCCGACATTCTTCGAGCGGGTACACGGTATGAGCCCCAGTGAGATCGGTCCGCGGCTGGGGCCGATCCAGTATATCCCCGCCCTCTTCGGCTCGATCCTGACCGGTGTCATCGCCGACCGACTCGGGAAGCGCAGCCTCAAGTGGTACGCGTGGATCGGCGGAATCACCGTTTTTCTCATGATCCCCTGGCAGGGAGCCATGCTCCTCTGGCCCGACGGTCGTGATGCGATGTGGTGGGCCATTCCGGCAGCACTCTCGAGTGCGGGATGGGCTCCCGTCGCCTACAGCATCGCGCAGAACCTGGCGCCGCCGCATATGCGCGCCGTGGCTTCGGCCTTCATCATCATCTTCATCACGTTCCTGGGAACGGGTCTCGGCCCCTGGGCAGTGGGCTTTCTAAACGACGCCCTCGAGCCGACCTATGGCGATGAGGCAGTTCGCTGGTCGCTCTTGATCATGCTGCTCACGTGCTCTTCCGGTGCGGTGCTCTTTGGGCTCGCAGGTCGTACGATCGAACGCGACGTCGTTTCAAACTAGATTCGCTCGCACTGCGCGCAGGGACCGCTTCCTCGTGATTCGATCGGAGCCGATTTACAACCACTCGAAAAGGAGGCCCGATGCGATCGCTTCTCTCCCCTTCGCTGCTTCTTCTGTTCATGCTTGTGCAGGCCTTGGCCGGGTGCCAATCGCCGAAGGCCGCCCCTCGAGAGGATCGAATCGAAAGCAGCCAGGCCTTCGACCGGCTGCTGGCCTCGATCGAAGAGACGCGCGCGCGTTACCTCGCGACGGATGCGGACTACATGAAGACCGGCCAGGCGATACCCACCGATGCGGACATCGCCGAAGGCAATCGCTATCTGCTGCATGTCCTGCAGCATGCCCTCGCCCACGAACTCGAGTCGGACCCGATGCACCCCTGGTTCCAGCCCGCCGTCACGCCCTGGATGCGACTCGGCGGGGATAACGCGGATGCGATTTATCACGTAACCCCCATCAGCGGCGACCAGACTTATCGCGTAACAGGAAACACTGTGGGGGCCGTCTACACATCGATCACCATCGAGGCGGGTGGCGAACGCGGCGGCTATGCCGGTCGAATTCATGGCGTCATCAACGATACGCAATACGATGTCGATGAAGACGGCGGATTCGAAGTCTACGTCGGGGGTCCCGAGCGCCCTCGAAATTGGATCTCGATTCCGGCGGATGCCTCGCGCATCAGTGTCCGACACTATTTCGAAGAAGACCCGCCGGCGGCGAGCCGGATGAATACGCGCGTGCCGATGGCGATCGAGATTCTGAATCCAGGCGCGCCGCCCGCAAGACCGAGCGATGCATCGATCGCCAACGCGATCCGGCGCGTCGAAAAACACTTCCGCGGCCGAACGATCGATCAACCCATGCCGGACCCGCTGCCGACCTGGCTCTCTCTGACGCCGAATCACCTGGAAGATCCGCTCAAGCCTGGGACGATGGCCTATGCTGCGCAGGACGCTGCCTATACCCAGGGTCCGTGGCGAATTGCGCCGGATGAAGCCCTGGTGATTACGGGACGCTGGCCCGCCGGTCGATTCGGAAACGTGACGCTCTGGAACCGATACATCCAGAGCTTCGACTATCGAAGCCGGAATATCTCGCTCAATCGAAAACAAACCGTGCTCGAGCCGGATGGAACGTTCAAGATCATTCTTGCCCACGAAGACCCGGGTCTCCCCAACTGGCTCGACACCGAAGGAAGAACGAGCGGGGTCATGTTCTGGCGGTTCATGATGCCGGAAGGTGAAATCGAAACACCCCAGATCGAAGTCGTCCGCTTCTCGGACCTCGTCGATCACTGACCGGGCGCTCTTCCGTTCGGTTGAACCGGATACCCAGGAGAATTCGACATGCGAAACGCGCGCTGGCTCACCCGACACGCCGTGTTTGCGGCGGTTCTGGTCCTGATCACGCTCCTTCAGATCGGCTGCACGCGAGGGATTCGACAGGCAAAGCTCGACCCTCTCGAACTGCTTCCCGTCGATTCAAATATTCGGGGCGATGTCGCCCTCTGTCTGCCTAGCAAGCTGCACGGGCGAACGTGGAACGTTCGGGACTATCCCTTTCAATTAGATCTCGGCAAACCCACTGCGAAGAATCTGGAGCTCATCACCAAGCAGATCTTTCGCCGTGTCGACGTTCGATTCGTGGAAGACTGCGAACGGAACGCAACCCTGCCCTGGCTGACCGCGACGATCGTATCCGCCAATCGCGAAACTCCGGGCGAAGCCTCCGGCGATCTCCACTACACCTCGGTGCGCCTGCTGACGACGCTCCATCAGCCCGATGGTGCGACCCTCTGGTCTTTCGAGACTGTGGCCGTCGCCGGACTGCCGCGACTCACTCTCAAGGAACGCTGGGTTCGCGAGATTCGAATCAATCATGCGGCAAGGTCCTTCGGTGACGCGCTCGAACTCGCCCTTCGACGAACTCGCGAAGATCTGATCTCCTCTGACGAGGTTCGACGCTATTTCGAAACCCATCACGCTCGACCGCCGGGAGCCATTTCACGATGAACGTCCATCGCTCTCCCCTCAGCGTATTCTTCATCAACACCATCGCCGCAATCACTTTGGGTTGCACCGGTTCTCCAGGCGTTCAGTCCACCGCAGGCAACCCGGGGAAGTACGAGAACACGCGAACGATTCGAACGGTCGAGCTTCCGCCGATGACCTTCGAGAGCGACCGACCCAAGCTGCCGGGATCGATTCGAGTTTGCATTCCTCGTCAGCTGAGTTCGCGGCAGTGGAACGTCGAGAGGCATCCTTTCCGAATCAACCTCGGAGCGCGCGCGTCCGTAAACTTCGAGCGCCTCACGATTGCAGCCTTCGAGGACGTGAAAATTTCGACTTCCGTGGACTGCGGGTCGACCTCGGAATCGCCCCACCTCACCGCGCGGATCGTCTCGGCGAATCGCGAACACTACACGGACGTTAAACAGGGAAGGCAGCGAACTTCAATCCAATTCGAGATGACGCTTTTTTCCGCCGACGGGAACGAAGTCTGGCGATCCCGTGTCGAAGGCGTCGACGAATCCGAACCCGCGTATGCCGGCGCCAGCCCCTTCGGTCACACGCCGAGTCATCACGTCGAAGTGCTCCCCGCCAAACTGCTTGAAGTCGTGACGATTCCCGAACGGAGCAAGCGGCATGAGGATGCGGCGATCGATTTCGGAGTCGCGCTCGCAAATGCACTGGAGCAGAGCTTCGAAGCGTTGCTCAGCTCGCCAGAAGTGCGAGCCGCTCTCTCCGACGATGATTCGAATGCCCACGCCACAACGAAAGCCACCCCTTTGTAAATCGCCTCTTGACCATCACTAGACCAATTCTAGTGCCGTGCTAGTCCCGCACTAGAAGGAACCGAGCAAGACGAACGTCATGAGCACACACAGCCGACTCTCTGCATCGCCACCAACCCGCGTACCGGTTCGACCGTCCGTGAATGCATTCGCACTCCCGAGCCGACAAACCATTGCAGCCCTCCTCTCGTTGGGGGCGGCGATTCTCTTGCTCTCCGCATGCAACACGACCGTCAACTCGACCTCGGCCCGCGCGCGCCGCACGGCCCCCGTCCCCACAACGCCTCCCAGCGAAGAGTCCCTCCGCGCGGAGGCGGAGGCGAAGGCGAAAGAGACGACGGCGGTTGATGTCACCGACGCCCCCCCTGAGCCACCGAAGTCCTCGGGCCTCGCGACCGGACGCGGGATCCTTCGCGCCGAGCTAGCTCCCATGCGGTTTATCCCCGCTCGCGCGGCAGGTTCTGAACTTGCGGTGATCAAGGGCAGGGTCGAACTCTGTCTCACTCCCCAGCTTCGGGCTCGCCAATGGAACGTCCCGGGGCATCCCTTTCGAATTGATCTCGGAAGTGCGGCATCGCTCAATGTCGAGCGCCTCACGAAGAGCGCGTTCGCTCATGTGAAGGTCTCGCTCGGTCGTGATTGCCCGACGACCCGCGGCCTACCCGCTTTCGACGTGCGAATTCGATCCGCGAATCGCGATCCTTACTGGAGCGTCGCGGACAAGCAGCAGCGCACTTCCGTCACACTTGTCGCGACGTTCTATGATGCGGACGGAAGAACCGTCTGGAGACACGCCGAACAAGGCGATTCCAACGCTCCGCGCGAGCGTCGCATGGTGCTCTCCCCGAGCGGCTTGACGAGCCGCCGCCATCATCACGCGGCCCGCGAGTTTGGATTCGCCCTCCAGTCAGCGCTCGCGCGCCTGCATACGGCGCTCCTCGAATCCGAAGAGATTCGAGACGTTTACACCTCAGCTGATCCGAACTGACCGTCGGCCTTCGAACTAACGCAGGACTCCGCCGCCATCCACCATCAAGCCCTGACCGTTCACGCGGCGGGCATGGTCGGAGCAGAGCCACACAGCGGTCTCCCCCATCTCCTCCGGCTCTGCGAGTTTTCCGCCGGGGACCGTTCGTTCAAGGGCCTTCCGGTATTCCGGGCCGTTCACCTCGAACGACGCCTGGAGCATCTCGGTGTCGGTGATCCCGGGTAGGATCGAGTTGCAGCGAATCTGATACTTCGCGTATTCCTGGGCCGCGTTCTTCATGATTCCCAACACGCCATGCTTGGCGGCGGTGTAATGCGGCTGCCCTGGGGCCGGGACGACTCCAGCGCCGGAAGACGTATTGCAAATCGCGCCCCTGCCCGATCCGAGAATATCCTGGCCGACCATCTGGGCGAGCTCGTGCTTCATGCAAAGAAAGACGCCCGTCAGGTTCACCGCGAGCATTCGATGCCACTCTTCGAGTGGCATCTCGTGAAAGACGAAGCCGGGACTCGAAACGCCGGCGTTATTCATCGCAGCATCGAGGCGTCCGAAGCGCTCGACCGTCGCTTCCACCATCGCTTCGACCTGCGCTTCGTCGGTGACATCGACGCGAAGCGCGAGTGCCTCACCGCCAGCGGCCTCGATCGACTTGACCGTTTCTTTCGCGCCGGCCTCGTTCATGTCGACCACGGCAACCTTCGCGCCCTCTCGCGCAAAGATTTGTGCGCTGGCTCGTCCGATCCCACTACCGGCACCCGTCACAAGCGCGACTCGCCCGTCATGCATTCCCATCAAACTCTCCCTATAGGCCTACCTAAAGACCAGCGTTAACCCGCCACGATTCGGTGAAACATGTTCCACCGATTATTCTAGGCGGCACAGGCGCACGCTGCTCCCGCTCACCGAGGCGACCGTAACAATCTCGGGATTCCTCACGCGGCGCCCTAACAGCTTCAAATCGCCCCTCACGTGAGAATGACCCACCGTCGGTGGTTGAGAGAAGAGAATTTATGTCACAATAACTGCCATATGTTATAACCCCGTCGCATCGCCCGCAGACGCCGACTCAGCCTTCATTATTCGGCCGCTGTATGAGGACGCGACCTCCCATGAACGACGAAACGGCTCAGAAACCGGCGCGCAAATCACGCCGCGGCAAAGTCACCCGTGACCGGATCATCGAGGTCGCGGAGACGCTGATTGCGCTGCATGGACCGGACGGGTTCCAGCTTCAGAACGTGACGGAAATTCTCGGGATTACCCCGCCCGCGATCTACAACCATTTCAAAGACCGCGAAGATCTCGTCTCTCAGATCGCCGAAAAAGGGGGCCGAGTCCTTGCCGGGAAGATCGAGTGGAGCGTGGGCGATTCGATCCTCGATGCTCTCCGCTTGAACGCGCGGCGATACGTGGATTTCTTGATCGAGAACCCCGCCCAGGCACGCATCATCCTCTGGAATCTCGCCCGCCGCGGTACGACCGGATGGCGTGGTCTCGCGGCGTCCAATATCGAGATGCGCGACCGAATGCGCGATGCGTTCGAGGCTGCGACCCAGGACGGTCGCCTGCGCCCGCTTCGCGTCGAGACCTATCTGCAATTCCTCTATATCGGCGCCGCCGCGGCGGTCGTGTGGACCGACTACGACCATCCGATTCCGAAGCAGGGCGAGGGCGAAGAGTTCCAACTCACACCCATTCCACCTGAAGAAGCGGAGCGAATGCGGGACGAGGCCGAAGAGCTCGTCGTGCGACTCGTCGCGCCATCACCGGGTGAACTCGACGACTGATCTCCGGCCGCCCCCGGCGGATCCGGTGATTGAGGTGGAGTGCAGCCTAGACTGGCGCCGCACCTGCCCCGTGCGTCGACGCCAGGCGACGCGTACGAGACGGCCGCCTGGCGACGGCGATCATGTTATTCCCGATCTCGCTCTCGGTTAGTACCCCATTCACAGCGCCCCGAATCTCGACGTCGACGAAGTGTCTTTCGAGGATCGAGCGGAAGGTCGCGACATCATATTCGCGCAGATGCCAGGGATTGATCGGGATCTCCCCGGCCAGGTTCTGGGGCGTCGAACAAATGAACCGCCCCCCCGGCTTGAGTACGCGCTTCATCTCACGGCAATACGCCTCGACATCCTCGACGTGCTCGATCGTCTCGAGGCTCACCACCGTCGTGAAAGACGCGTCCGCGAGCGGGAGTTCACAAACGTCGCCGGCTTCGAAGCGTAGGTTGTCCCGCGCAGCGACGCGATCCCGTCGATTTCCCGAGATCGTCTCTGGGTCGAGATCCACCCCGACAACGCGTCGGACCCGGCCCGCCATCAACTCGCTCCCATAGCCATCGCCGCAGGCTGCGTCCAGCACGATGTCCTCTGATGTCAGGGATTCGAGGAGGTGGAGGTAGCGTTGCTCACAGTAGTTTCCGGGCTGAAAGGCGCGGGTCTTATCGAGTGAAGAACGTTCGGTCCCGACAAACATCTCCCGCGCGATTTCGCGCAGTCCAAGTAGCTCCTCTTTCGAATATCGCGGAAGTTGATCCGCCGGAAGCACCCTCGCTCGAAAATGCTTCGATTCCTTGAAGATGTAGGAGAGTGGCCTAACAAGCATGCGAAGTCGCTCATCGACGGGCAGCTCCATGATCTGCTCTCGCGCCTGGCGCAGTGCAGAGACGGAAACGGCGATTCCCGTAAAATGCGTTTCAAAGTTGATGGGAGCCTGAACGATGTCGTAGTCCCCGGCTTCCTGAACCTCGACCAACCGGGAGAGGAGTTCGGGGATGAGGAACATGTGCTGCCCCATTACGTGCAGGATCCGCGTCGCGCCGAAATGATCAGCGGCCTGAAGAAGTCGATCCGCCACATCATTCGTCGAGCCGCGGAAGAGCGTGACCCCGGTTGCCTCCGCCACGGGGACGAATGCGTCGTTCACGCCTTCATCCGGAACGGCAATACAGCACCGTCCCGCGTCGAGGCCGGGCGTTTCGAGAAGGCGCTCGATCGTGCGTTGAATCGCCGGACGCCCCCCGACTTCGATCAAAGAATGGTCGAGTGAACCATCCCAGCCCCGGGCATGCGCCTGGATCAGCCCGATGGTCTTGCCCCCGCTCTCAATCGATCCTCGACGCTCACCCAGTCCCATGCCGTGCCTCCCTCGTCGGAGGCGGATTGCGACCGACAGAGGGCTTTTCGGTCTTGCGTGCGAGTTGCCTAGGCCCTTTCGCCCAAATCCGGGCAACGAGGCGCTGCCGTTAGGCTCTTCGCCCCACGCCCGTCCCCAGCGAAGGACCTAGATCGTAGCGTCGGACGGCTTCTCGCCAGCAAGTGCGTTGGCGACGCGCACCGTTCGTTCGACGAGCGACTCGATCGACCACTCGTCCTGCCCCGCGAGCGAGACCTTGACCCGGCCGGACCAGGGTGTCGTCCAGGCCGACGGAACCGGCTTTCCCTGGAGTCCCCAGAGTCCGCCGACGGTCGCCCCGTTGCAATCGGTGTCCCAGCCGGCTGCGACGACATCGCCGATCGCAGCACTGAAGTCATCGGGATGAGAGAGCAGCGCCCAGACGACTAGCGCCAAATTGTTATTCGTATGAACCGGCGAGAGTTCCCCATAGGTCGCCTGAATCTCTTTCGGTCCCGAGCCCGAATTCGCAAGGTTTCGACCGAGTTCGACCGCCTTCGCCGCACCGGAATCGTCGGGAATGAAGGGAAGAGCCCGATCAAGGGCCGCTTCAAGAGACGGACTTCCGGGAATCGCCGCGCCCCAGGTCGACACGATCACTGCACCGTATACCCCATCACCGCGATGGGAGAGCGAGGCATCGGCGGTCACAAGACGCGCAGCAAGGTCGAGGTTCCCGGCGCTCACCCAGCCATAAACATCCGCGCGAATTTGCGCGCCGATCCAATCGCTGAATTCGTTGTCTGCGCATTCGGCGAGGTCGAATCCGGGTTCGGCCCCCATCGAGAACCACTCGTGCGACTCCATCAGGAGCGTTCGATACGCGGCGCGCTCCGCCGTAAATGTCATGCCCACAGGCAGCTTGTTCATCCAGGCCCGCGCGACATCGACGGTCGACAGCTTGGCGCCGTGGCTCTCGAGCATCTCGAGCGCGAGAACCGAATAGTTGATGTCATCGTCCGGCGCGCTCATCGCGAATTGCCCGTGACAACACCCCTTGAGCAAGAGCTCCGGCGCGTCCTCGGCGAGCGGCACATAATCCCGAAGCGGAAGCGCATCGACGCCATCGAGGTACTCCGTCACTTTCTCGTGGCCGGTCGTCATCGAATACGCCTCGAGCGCCTTGCCCAGCATGCAGCCGGACACGCGCCCCTCCCATGCGCCTCGCAATCGAGTCTCGAGATCATTCGCCATCATGCCCTCCGATCAACCGCCTGCCCGGCAGCGCATATTCGCCTATGACGTCGGCTCCGTCGGATCAGGCAAGCGCCTTCTCGACCGCATCGAGGACCTCGTCTTCGAGATCCCCGCGAGTCGCCTTGGCATTCGCCTCGACCTGCTCGGAGGTCCGCGCTCCTGCGATGACCGAGGAGACGACGGGCTGGCTCGCCAGCCACGAGAGCGCGAGTTCGATGATCGAAATCCCGGCATCCGCCGCGACCTTTTCGAGGCGTTCGACCTTCTCGAGGTATTCCTCGGAAACGAAATGCCCGTACATGCTGGTGAACATCTCTCGCCCTTCGCCGCCGCCATAGCGACTCGACTGATCGAAGTCCTGTCCGCGCTTGTACTTCCCGGTCAACGCACCGGAAGCCAGCGGGAAATAGGGAATCATTCCCATTCCGTAGTGCTCGCACGCGGGAACGACTTCTTCTTCGACGGAGCGATTGAGCAGACTCCACTCGTTCTGGACGGCGATGAATCCGCGGTTTCCTTCGGCGCCCTCCCAGACCGCATCCGCGATCTGCCAGCCCGAGCGATTCGAAAGCGCGGCGTAGCGAATCTTGCCCTGCCCGATCAGCGTGTTGAGCGCGTCCAGAGTCTCGCCGATCGGGGTGTCGTCGTCGGGCGTGTGCGTGAAGTAGACGTCGATGTAGTCCGTGCCCAATCTCTTGAGGCTCGCCTCACAGGCCTGCATCACATAGCGACGGGAAGCCCCTCCCATCAAAGGACCGGGGCCCATCGGAATCCCAAACTTCGAAGCGATTACGACGTTCTGCCGCTCGGCGCCCAGTGCCCGTCCGAGGAACTCTTCCGAACCGCCCATGCCATAACAGTCGGCGGTATCGAAGAAATTGATGCCGGCCTCGAGGGCGGATCGAATGACCTTCTCGCTCTCGCCGTACTCAATCGTCATGCCGAAGTTGTTGCAGCCGAGACCGGCGAGGGACACTTTGAGACCGGAGTCTCCGAGATTGCGCATTTCCATATTCTGACTCTCCTCGTCCGACCGAGATTCGGACGATCCGCGCCACCTTGTTAGGGAGCCCGGGATGCCCCCGTGCTCAGCAACGCGCGAATACGGTAACGCACTGCCGCTCGCCCGCTGCCCAATGAAAAGGCGGGGCCGCCGCGGTGTGCGGAGCACGACGAAGAGAAGCAGAGTGAAAGCTACGCCAGGTGTCCCGCAGCCCACTCTTCAACATCGCGCCCCCACATCACAGATCGATCTTTGCGCGGCTCAGGCTTCCTCTAAAAGTCGCCGTCGAGAGCGAAACGGGGCCCGAGGGCCGCGCTCATTCATCCCTGGCTTGAACGATGCCCTGTGAATGCTGACTCGCTGCGCAGAGACTGCGCCCTTCATCCGCCACCGCCGGTCGCTATGCTGCCGGCCATCGCAAAGAGAGGTTGTCCCGATGCCCCGCCGAATTTCGCTTGCTCTGCTTCCTTCCCTTATGCTGATCGGCTTCGCCGGGTTGCTCGCGACGACGGCGCCGACCCAAGCGGCGGCCTCGGAGTCCGATTCCACCGCCTATGACATCGTCATTCAAGGCGGTCGCGTTATCGACGCGGCTTCGGGGCTCGACGCGATCCGCAACGTCGGCGTGATCGGCGATCGGATTGCCACCATCAGCCAAGACGTGCTCGAAGGCGCGCGCACGATCGATGCGACAGGCCTCGTCGTCTCCCCCGGCTTCATCGACCTCCATACCCACTCGCCCAACGCACTCGGTCAGCGTTACCAGCTGCTCGACGGGGTCACAACGGCGCTTGAGCTCGAAGCCGGCGTCCATCCGATCGAAAGCTTCGGTTCCGACATCGCCGACCGGGCACGCATCCACTACGGCGCATCCGTCGGCTGGGGCTCCGCGCGACTCGAGGCCATGCTCGGCTTGCGCCAGCAACACCTTCTCTTGTCGAGCCCACGTCCGGTCTCGCTCCGCGGCATCTGGACCGCGATCCGCGTGATCTTTGGCGGCTCCCCCAGCGAAGTCTTCACGAAGAAGGCCGACGCGAGCGAAATCGCGAAGATGCGATCCATTCTCGAAGCCGGCATCGACCAGGGCGCGCTCGGAATCGGTGTCCCTGTCGACTACTTCAGCGAAGCGGTCGACGAAGACGAATTGCGCATGACCTTCGAGGTCGCGGCAGAACGCAACGTCCTGCTCTATATCCACGTGCGGCGCGGGATCAACGGTGATCCGGCGGGTTTGCGCGAAGCGATTCGCTTGGCGGGCGCGACCGGTGCCTCGGTCCACATCTGTCACATCCAGCACAACGCCATGCGGAACATCGATCTCTTTCTGCGCGAGATCCGCGAAGCCCGTGCCGCCGGCATCGACATCACGACTGAACTCCTCCCCTACAACGCGGGCTCCGCCTTGATTTCTTCCGCTGTATTCGGGCGAAATTGGCGCGAGATCTTCGCCATCGACTACGCGGACGTGGAGTGGGCGGCGACCGGGATGCGCTTCGATGAAGCCACCTGGAACGAATACCGTGAGAAGCATCCCGAAGGACAGGTCGTTCATCACTACGTTCAGGAAGAATGGACGCGCCGCGCGCTCGTCGAACCCGGCGTGATCGTCGTCAGCGATCTCCTCCCCATGGTCGACGAAACGAGCATGGTCGCCCCGCATAACGGAACCTTTGCCCGCGTGCTGGGACGCTACGTGCGCGAGCGGAGCGCGCTGGACCTCCCAACCGCACTCTCGAAGATGACTCTGCTTCCGGCCGACCGGATGGCGCGATTCTTCCCTGCCTTCGAAAAGAAGGGTCGCATCGCCGTCGGAGCGGACGCCGACCTCACGATCTTCGACCCCGAAACGATTCTGGACCGGGCCACCTACGGAAACCCCTTCCAACCCTCCGCCGGAATTCGGACAGTGATCGTCGCAGGACAGATCGCAGTCGACGCGGGGGAAATCGTCGAAGACGTGTTCGCGGGACAACGCATCAATGGTCCGACTCGCACGGACTGACCTCTGCACGCCGCGACGAGGAAGAACTACACTCGCGGAATGAACGAAACCCGATTCTTCGAATCCCCTCCCCCGGACGTTGCCCAGCCCATGCTGAGACGCCGATGCGCCAGCACCCTCAGAATTCGGGTCTCGACGATCGTTCGGGTCTCGACGATCGTTCGGGTCTCGACGATCCTTCTGGTCTCGACGATCGTCGCCTGGTTCGCGATCGCTCCGGCCGCGGATGCGCGCGTACTTTCGATTGAGATCGAACGGCGCGCCCCGATTCTCGCGGACGCCCCCTTCTCGAAGGACCCAAGAGGCGCGACCGGGGGGATCCCCTACGAGTTGATCGAAGGGCGCGTCTATTTCGGCTTCGACCCGAAGAACGAAGCCAACTCTCGGATCGTCGATCTCCAGCGCGCGCCGCTTGGCAAGAGTGGACTCGTCGAGGCGAATGCCGAATTTGTCGCGCTTCAGCCGATCGATCCCGAAGACCGACGCGGGACGGCGATCGTCGATGTGCCTAATCGCGGACGCCAGCTCATTCTGGCGGGCATGAACCGAACCCAGAAGAAATACACCGACCCGTCGACCCTGGATCCCACAAGCCCCGTGGATTGGGGGGATGGCTTCCTCATGCGCCGCGGGCTCACGATTCTCTGGGTGGGCTGGCAAGCCGATGCGCCCACCTTTCCGGGAACCATGCGGCTCGAAGTCCCCCGAGCAGCGAACGAGGACGGAACACCGATTCAGGGCTTCGCCCGTTCGGACTGGGTCGTCGACGTCGATGTAAATCGACTTGAGCTGGCCGCGCTACGCCACACGCCCCATCGCGCCGCCGACCCCACATCTGACCAAAACATCCTGACACGACGCCGTGGTCGCGAAGCGCCGCGCGAAACCGTCCCGCCTAACAAATGGAAGTTCGATCCGGAAGGGTCTGCGATCATCGCCGTCACAACGCCCTTCGAAGCGGGTTGGATCTACGAACTCGTCTATGTCGCGCAGGACCCGCTCGTCGTGGGACTCGGCTTCGCGGCGTTCCGCGATTTCGCGGCCTACGCGGTCCGGGATCCGCGCTCGCCCTTCCCCGTCGAGCGCGCGATCGCGCACGGCCTCTCCCAATCGGGGCGTTTTCTGCGCCACTCCCTCTACGAAGGGTTCAACCAGGACGAGGCGGGGAAGCGCGTCTTCGACGGCGTGATGATTCAGATCGGCGGAGCGGGCCGAGGCGGGTTCAACCATCGTTTCTCCCACCCTGGCCGCGTCGGGAATCCGTACGCGAACTTCTTCTACCCCGGAGATAATTTCCCCTTCACGAGCCGAACCTCCCAAGACGGTTCCGATCAAGGCGGCCTACTCGATCGAGCCCGCGCGACGGGGACGATGCCTAAGCTCTTTCAGATCAACACCGGATATGAATACTGGGGACGCGGCGCGGCTCTGATTCACATGACGCCGGAAGGCGACAAGGATGTCACGCCCCTCGAGAACGAACGCCTCTATCACCTGGCTTCGGCGCCCCACTACTCGCTCCCCTTCCCACCGAACCCGAAGGCCGAGATCGTGCCGGGACTCTTTATTGGCAGCCGGGTCGACACCCGCCCTCACCAGCGCGCGCTCCTCGACCGCATGGTCGCGTGGGTCGAACGCGACGTTGCCCCCCCTCCCTCGGCCATCCCCACGATCGCGAAGGGAACACTCCTTCGACCCGAGACACTCGACTACCCGACGGCCCTTCTCAAGAAGCCGCGCTCGCCCCATGTCGCCTATCACATGGACTACGGACCGCGCTGGGCCGAGGGGATCGTCGATCATCAACCGCCGAAACGCGGCAAGGCCTATGGGATTCGCGTGCCCGCCATCGACGCGATCGGGAACGAAGCGAGCGGAATTCGCCCGCTCGAATTGCGCGCTCCGGTCGGGACCTACACGCCCTGGGCTTTGCGACACGGAATGCCCGGCGGCGGCGATGAGATGACGGGCTACATCGGCTCGTTCGCCCCCCTCGCGACCACCTTGGCCGACCGGGACGAAGCGGATCAGCGCCCGGTATTGACTGCGCTCTACGGGAATCGCGCTGGCTACAAAGCGCGCGTCATCTATGAAATCGAAGACCTGATCAAGAACGGTTGGATGCTCCCGGAGGATCGCGCGAGCGCGGTTTCCGCCGCACTCGATCGATACGACTGGGCCATCGCCCGCTCCCTTCCCCCAACGCATCACTCCGAGGCGCCCCATCCATGAACCGCCCGCATCTTCGCCTCGTCGCTCCCCGCGGAACGCTTCGAAGGCACCACCGCGCCCGGATCACTCTGTGGCGACTCAGTCTCATTCCTCTGCTGATTGCGAGCGCGGGTGCAGCTGCCGATACCGATTGGCAGAAGCACGGTCTCACCGAACGCGAGGAGCGCTTCAGCCCCCTCGATCAGATCGAGCGAAATAACGTCGCCGATCTTGGGCTTGCCTGGTCCTATATGACAGGGTCGGACCGGGGCCTTGAGGCGACGCCCCTCGTCGTCGACGGAGTCCTCTACGCCACCGCCAGTTGGAGCGTTGTCTTCGCGGTCGATGCCGCGACGGGTCTCGAAAAATGGCGTTTCGATCCCGAGGTTCCGCGCTGGAAGGCGAAGCATGCCTGCTGCGGCGTGGTCAATCGGGGCGTCGCTTATCACGGCGGCCGGATCTACGTCGGGACACTCGACGGACGCCTGATCGCCCTCGATGCAAAGTCCGGAAAGCCCGTCTGGAGTGTTCGCACAACCGATCTAGCCAAGCCCTACACGATTACCGGGGCCCCGCGAGTGGTGAAAGACCTGATCGTGATCGGGAACGGCGGCGCGGAATTCGGCGTGCGCGGTTATGTCTCCGCCTATCAAGCTGAGACCGGCGCGCTCGTCTGGCGCTTCTATACCGTGCCCGCAAGCAAGACGGGCCCCCATGAACATGCAGAGCTCAGCCAGGCCGCACTCACCTGGTCGGAGAATTCGCTTTTCGAAGCCGGACTCGGCGGGACCGTCTGGGATTCGATGGCCTACGACGCAGAGCTCGACCTGCTCTATGTGGGCACCGGAAACTCAAGCGTCTACGACCGGACGAAGCGCAGCCCCGGCGGCGGGGACAACCTCTTCCTCTCTTCGATCCTCGCTCTGCGCCCAGACACGGGCAAACTCGTCTGGCACTACCAGACGACCCCCGGCGAATTCTGGGACTACACCGCGACCCAGCACATGATCCTGGCCGACCTCGATTGGAAGGGAACGAAGCGGAAGGTGCTCATGCAGGCCCCGAAGAACGGCTTCTTCTACGTCCTCGATCGCTCCACGGGCGAACTCCTGTCCGCCGAGAAATTCGTCCATACGAGCTGGGCAACGCATGTCGACCTCGAAACCGGCCGCCCCGTCGAGCGCCCGGAAGCGGACTGGTCGAAGGAAGCCAAAATGGTCTCCCCGCCACCGCCGGGGGCGCATAACTGGAATCCGATGAGCTTCGATCCGGAAACCGGCTACGTCTACGTTCCCGCAAGCGAGTCGGCCTACGCCTACTATCCCGATGCAAATTTCCGGTATAGACCGGACCTCTGGAATACCGGCGAAGACCTCCATCAACTCCACGTAGACCTCGAAGATCTCGCCTCCGCACGCTTCCTGCCCTGCGGCCTAACGCGACTGATCGCCTGGGATCCCCGCAAAGGTGAGAAGGCATGGGAAGTCCTCCACGACTCCGGTGTACCTGGCGGAACCCTCGCCACCGCAGGGCACCTCGTCTTCCAGGGCAGC